>Ga0222427_100572_pt1 | contig 46879 bp, 39 predicted proteins | sample 2B20Ametagenome_FD_182890 | JGI IMG/M metagenome (GOLD analysis project Ga0222427, IMG submission 182890) | Enriched microbial communities from leaf-cutter ant dump, University of Wisconsin, Madison, United States - 2B20A (version 2) | ecosystem: Environmental > Terrestrial > Nest > Insects nest... | reverse complement strand
GGCGGCGTTCAACGCCAGCAGATTGGTCTGCTCGGCCACCGACTTGATCACGTCCATGACGCTGCCGATCTTCTGGCTTTCCTGTTGCAGCTGGGCCATGGCCTCGGTGGAGCGCTGGACTTCACCTGCCAGCTTCTCGATCTGGGCGATGGCCTGGTTAACCACCTGGTCGCCGGCACGGGCCTGGCGGTCGGCATCGGTGGCGGCTTCCGAGGCGTGCTCGGCGTTGCGCGCGACTTCCTGCACGGTGGTGGCCATTTCATGCATGGCGGTGGCGACCTGGTCGGTCTCGGTCTTCTGGCTGTTGACCCCGGCACTGGTCTGCTCGGTAACCGCCGACAGTTCCTCGGCAGCGCTGGCGATCTGGGTGACGCCATCGCGAATGCCGCTGATCAGATCGCGCAGGGTCGTGCCCATGCGCTGGATGCCTTGTTGCAGCACACCCAGCTCGTCGCGGCGGGTGACCCGTTGTTCGTGGGTCAGGTCGCCGGCAGCGATGCGCTCGACCACGCCCATGGTTTCGCGCAACGGGCGAACGATCTGGCGGGTGATGATCAGCGCGGCGGCAATGCCGACCAGCAGCGCCAGCAGCGTAGCGATCAACTGCAGGCTGCGGGCGCTGGCGCTTTCCGAGTCGCGGCGGTCGAGCTGGATCTGGTACAGGGCTTCGCTGTTCTTGACGATGTCGTAGCCCTGGGTGGTCATTTCCTTGCGCGCCAGGGCGATGTCGGTATTGGCTGCCTTGACCCGGGTGACTGCGTCGCGATAGGCCAGCACCGACTGCTCGAACTGCTGCAGGCGCGCGCCTTCGTCAGGCAGTACGCGGGTCAGTTGGCGGGCCTGCTCCAGGGCGCTGTCGAGCTGGCGCAGGGTAGCCTGTTCGGTCTGCTCGGAAGGCTCGGACATGTAGCGGCGCACTTCCAGGCGCACCAGGATCAGTTGCTCCTTGGCGGCGCTGACGGCCTGGTACTGCTGCAGGCGGCCCGGGGCATCGGGGTTGGCCAGCAGTTCCTTGCCGATCGATTCGATCAGGCCCAGGGCGCTGTTGGCGGTCGTGCCCATGTTGTCGCGGGCGGCGTTGGCGGCTTTGTAGGCGGCGCGCATCTTGTCCAGCGATACCTGGTACTCGGCGCTGGTGCGCGCCTGTTGTTCCAGCAGCTTGACGTTTTCCGGGCTCTTGAAGGTCTTGAGCAGGTGCTGCTGTTGCTGGACGAATTCGTTGAGCTTGACCTGCACGTTGGCGGCGGTGGCGTCGTCGCCGTTGGCCAGCATGTATTGCAGGCGGGCGACCCGCAGTTCGGTCAGGTTGCTGTTGAGGCGGGTGATGTCGCTCATCCAGTTGCTGCGCTGGATAAGACTGCCGAGGCTGGTCCAGCCGGTGAGTGCCAGCAGGGCGGTAAGCACCAGGACCAGGCCGAAGCCAAGGCCGAGCTTGAGATTGACGCTGATGTTGGCAAACCAACTGTTCATGGGTTCCCTCCAGGAAAAGGTGTGATCGGCGGTCGCTGATGGTTGTTTTTCTTGGAGGCCAGCGGGCATTGAGGACGCTTTATCGGCGTAAAGACGGCGAGCTGAAACGCTTTTTCAAAAAAACCGACGGAAATGCTCAACAAAATGTGACAAGCCCCGCAAAGGCGGGGCTTGTCAGGGGGGGGCTGCCAGGTTATGGATGCCGACTCAGAGCACCTTGGCCTTGAAGGTATCGCACTGGTTGATATCGCCCTTGTCGAAGCCGGCCTTGAACCATTTCACCCGTTGCGCCGAGGTGCCATGGGTGAACGAGTCCGGCACCACGCGGCCCTGGCCCTGCTGCTGCAGGCGGTCGTCGCCGATGGCATTGGCGGCATTCAGGGCTTCTTCCACATCCCCGGGTTCCAGCCAGTTGTGCCGCTGCTGCGCCTGGTAGGCCCAGACCCCGGCAAAGCAGTCGGCCTGCAATTCCTGGCGCACCAGCAGGCCGGTCGCGCCTTCGACGCGCTGGCCGCTGCGGCGGGCGTCGTTGACCTTGGCCGAGATGCCCAGCAGGGTCTGCACGTGGTGGCCGACCTCATGGGCGATCACATAGGCCTGGGCAAAGTCGCCGGCGGCGGCGAAGCGCTGCTCCATTTCGCGGAAGAAGCTCATGTCCAGGTACACCTGCTGGTCGGCCGGGCAGTAGAACGGTCCGGTGGCCGAGGTAGCAAAGCCGCAGGCGGAATTCACCTGGCCGCTGAACAGCACCAGTTTCGGGTCTTTGTACTGAAGGTTGGCCTGGGCGAAGATCGCCCGCCAGGTGTCTTCGGTGTCGCCGAGGATGCTGGCGACGAACTGGCTGCCCTCGTCATTGGCGGCGGGGCGTGGTTGCGTCTGGGTCGGCGTGCCCTGCTGCATCTGCCCGGCCAGTTGGCCGAGGATCTGCATCGGGTCCTGGCCGGTGAGCAGGCCGATGCCGACGATCAGCACCACCGCACCCAGGGTCAGGCCCTTGCCGCCGCCGATGCGCATGCCGCCCGGACTCTCGCCCCGAGCATCGACCACATTGTCGCTGCGTCTGCCTTTTCGCCATTGCATGGGTGTCTCTCCACGAGGGTGGTGTCATCGCCCTAAAGGGTAGCCCAACGGCGAGACATGCGGTTACACATAACCATATGGTTATGAATACCGTCGGACAATTCAGTTTTCGCCGGGGCCGGGAAGGGAGACACTTTGCCGCACCACCCGCCCGTCCTGATCGGGCTCTCCATAAATCCAAGAACAGGAGAACGGCATGTCTGCTACAGACAACAGTCGCTTCGTTATCCGTGATCGCAACTGGCACCCGAAAGCCTTCACCCCCGACTACAAGACCTCCATCGCCCGCTCGCCGCGTCAGGCGCTGGTGAGCATTCCGCAGTCGATCAGCGAAAGCACCGGCCCGGACTTTTCCCACCTGTGTTTCGGCGAGCACGACAACGACCTGCTGCTCAACTTCAACAACGGTGGCCTGCCCGTTGGTGAGCGCATCCTGGTCACCGGCCGGGTCTTCGACCAGTACGGCAAGCCGATCCCCAACACCCTGGTGGAAATGTGGCAAGCCAACGCCGGCGGCCGCTATCGCCACAAGAACGACCGCTACCTGGCGCCGCTCGACCCCAACTTCGGTGGCGTCGGCCGGGCCCTGACCGACAGCGAAGGGCGCTACAGCTTCCGCACCATCAAGCCGGGTCCGTACCCATGGCGCAACGGCCCTAACGACTGGCGTCCGGCGCACATTCACTTCTCCATCAGCGGCCCGTCGATCTCGACCCGCCTGATCACCCAGCTGTACTTCGAAGGTGATCCGCTGATCCCGCTGTGCCCGATCGTCAAGAGCATCGCCAACCCGGCTGCGGTCGACCTGCTGATCGCCCGCCTGGACATGAGCAACGCCAATCCGATGGACTGCCTGGCGTACCGCTTCGACATCGTCCTGCGCGGCCAGCGCGCCACCCACTTCGAAAACCGCTGAGGAGATCCGTCATGCCTATCGAACTGCTGCCGGAAACCCCTTCGCAGACCGCCGGCCCCTACGTCCACATCGGCCTGGCCCTGGAAGCGGCCGGCAACCCGACCCGCGACCAGGAAATCTGGAGCCAGATGGCCAAGGACGGCGCGCCGGGCGAGCACATCCTGGTGTTCGGCAACGTCTATGACGGCAATGGCCACCTGGTACGCGACTCCTTCGTCGAGTTCTGGCAGGCCGACCACAACGGCGCCTACCAGACCGACTACAACCTGGAAAACGCCTTCAACGGTTTCGGCCGTACTGCCACCACCTTCGATGCGGGTGAGTGGACCATGCAGACCATCAAGCCGGGCGTGGCCAAGAACGCCGCCGGCGTGCCGATGGCGCCGCATATCAACATCAGCCTGTTCGCCCGCGGCATCAACATCCACCTGCAGACCCGCATCTACTTCGATGACGAGGCCGAGGCCAATGCCAAGGACCCGGTGCTGAACCTGATCGAGCAGCCACAGCGCCGCGAGACCTTGATTGCCAAGCGCTGCGAAGTGAACGGCAAGACGGCGTATCGCTTCGATATCCGCATCCAGGGCGAAGGGGAGACGGTGTTCTTCGACTTCTGATGCCTGGCCTGGGCAGCTCTTTTGCTACCCAGGCCCTCATCGCCGGCAACGCCGGCTCCCACAGGTTCAGCGGTGCATGCGATCCTTGTGGGAGCTGGCGTTGCCAGCGATGAGGCCCTCAAATCCGCTACAAATCAGCCGGCCCGCTTGCCATTGAAGGCCAGCACCTCCCCCTCGATCACCTCCTGGCTCAGAATCAGCGGCTCCACCAATGGCCGGCTCACAAGAAAATGCTCTGTCAGCATATGCGCCTCGAACGCCGCCTCGCTTTCGTACACCTCGTACAACCACACCAGATCCGGATCACTGAAATCCCGGATCACATCGAACACCAGGCACCCTGGCTCATCCCGCACCGAACTGGCGGCATTGACCCGCATCGCCTCCATGAAGCGTTCCAGTCCACCAGGCTGCAATTGGGTCTTGAGTAGAAGGCTGTACACGTCGAACTCCTTTTTGTCTTATATTTGCGAAAAATTGTATACAAAAATGGAGCCGAAACCATGCCTGTCCGTCCAAGCCGCCTCAACGGCCTGCGCCATCTCGCGATCCTGGTGCCGAATCTCGAAGTCTGCGAACGCTTCTATGTGGATGTGCTGGGCATGCAGGTGCTGCATCGCGCCAACGAAGACCTGGTCTACCTGACCTGCGGCAACGACAACCTGTCCCTCGGTCGCGCCTTCGCCCCCAGCAGCGGCGTGCAGGCGGTGGATCACTATGGCTTCGTGGTCGACAGCATCGACGAACTGCACGCCTGGCATGCCTATCTCAAGGAATGCGGGGTGACCCTGCTGGACACGCCGTTCGCCCACGGCGACGGGACCTGGAGCTTCCACCTGCTGGACCCGGCGGGGAACAAGGTCCAGCCGATCTACCACCCGGCGATTTCCGGGCAGCGCTGCAACTGATCATTCGTAGGCCGTGGCCCCGGCGATATGGCGCGCGGCTATGTAGCCGAAGGTCAGTGCCGGGCCGAGGTTGATGCCGCCGGCCGGGTAGTGCCCGCCCATGATGCTGGCCATGTCGCAGCCTGCGGCATACAGCCCTTCGATCGGCTGCTTGCTTGCATCCAGCACCTGCGCGTGTTCGTTGGTGCGCAGCCCGGCGAAGGTGCCGAAGCAGCCGGCCTCGACCTTCACTGCATAGAACGGCCCTTGCTCGATGGGCGCCACGCAGGGGTTCGGCCCGTGCAGCGCATCGCCCTGCTTGCGGTTGTACAGGGTGCTGCCGCGGCCGAACTGCGGGTCTTCGCCAAGGCGGGCGTGGCGGTTGTATTCGCTGACCGTATCGACCAGCGCGCGGGCCTCGATGCCACACTGGTTGGCCAGTTCGTGCAGGCTGTCGGCGCGCTTCAGATAGCCGCGCCGCACCAGTGCGGCGGTCGGCAGCGGGAAGGGGCGGGCGATGCCGAGGCCGTAACGACGCTGGAAGGTGTGATCGCAGATCAGCCACGACTCGACCTTCTCCCCCGGCGCTGCCGCGACCATGGCGCTGACGTAGTCGTAATAGCCGCCGGCCTCGTTGACGAAGCGCTGGCCATTGCTCAGTACCCCGATGATCCCCGGCTTGCCGCGCTCGATGATGTGCGGGAAGTGGCCGCTGCTGCCGTCGGCGTAGGGCACCTTCGACACCGGCGCCCAGGCCACCGGGCTGTACAGGTCGTCGGCGACCTTGCCGCCGACGCTTTCGCCCAGGCGCAGGCCGTCGCCATTGGCGGCCTGCGGTGGCAGGGCCAGGTGCTCGTGGCCGGTGGGCGTACGCGGGAACATCGCCTTGCGCCGCTCGATATCGTTGGGGAAGCCGCCCGCGGCCAGTACCACGGCACGGGCCTTGATGGTCACCTCGCCCTTGGCCGTCTGCACCACGGCACCGACCACCTTGCCGTCCTCGTGCAGCAGGCGCCGGGCCGGTGCCGATTCCCACAGCAGCACGCCGAGGTCTTCGGCGGATTTCGCCAGGCGTGCCACCAGCGCCACGCCGTTGACCAGGTGCAGGGCGCGGCCATGGGTGACCAGGCCGAGCAGATGGCGGCTGACGCGCTTGGCCACATGCAGCAGCGAGCGCCACGAGCGGGTCAGGGTGAGGAAGGCGGTGAGGTCCTTGCCGGCCATGATCGGCATGCCCCAGAACGCGGTCTCGCGCATGGTCCGGCGCAGGCGCTTGAGCAGCTTGCCGGTCTCGCGGGCGTCATAGGGCGCGGCGATCACCGAGCGGCCGCCGGTGCCGGCGCCGGGGGTATCGCCGTGGATATCGGCGATACCGTTGCCGTCGGCGAACTGCAGGCGTGTGTGTTTTTCGAAGAAGCTCACCATGTTCGGTGCGGCATCGAGGAAGGCGTCGATCAGCGGCGCATTGAAGCGCTCGCCCAGTTCATGTTCCAGGTAAGTGCGCGGCGCCGAACGCTCCTCGACGATGCCGGCACGACGGGCCAGCGGGTTGCACGGCACCCAGGCCCAGCCGCCGGACCAGGCGGTGGCGCCGCCGAATACCGGGTCCTTCTCCACGACTATCACTTTCTGCCCGTGCCAGGCGGCGGTGACCGCTGCGCTGAGGCCGGCGGCGCCGGAACCTATCACCAGGACATCGCACTCGACGGTGCGGGATTGGGCGGGCAGAGCGGTCATGAAGGATCCTCGGGATTTTGTTTTTTGGAACTTGATTCCATAATCGCGCAATCGCGTCGACAGTGCCAAGCCTCCTTCGCCAAAGTTGGGCGAAGATCGAACAGTGGTTTGCGCTTTGTCCGGCGCTCTTTAGAATTCGCCAACATTTTCAGGGACCATGACCATGGCCGGCAGTCAGATCGAACGCGCGTTCAGCCTTATCGAAAGCCTTACCGGCGAGCCTCGCGGGCTGCCGATGCAGACGCTTTCCGAGCAACTGGACATTCCGAAGAGTGCGACCCACCGCATGCTCGCCGAGCTGATCCGCCTGGGTTATGTGCGGCAGAACCCGGAAAACAGCCGCTACCTGCTGACCAGCCGGTTGGTGGCCCAGGGCTTTCGTTACCTGGCCAACAGCGGTGCGGACATCGTCCAGCCGATCCTCGACGACCTCGCGCAAAAGACCGGCGAACTGGTGCGCCTCGGGGTGATCGATGGCGAACGCCAGACCTGGATCGCCAAGTCCCAGGGCGCCCGCTCCGGGCTCAAGTACGATCCCGACATGGGCCGTGATGCGCCGCTGTTCTACAGCGCCTCCGGGCATGCCTGGCTGGCCAGCCTGAGCGATGCCCAGGCCCTGCTGCTGGTAGAGCGCCAGGGTGTGGCGCCGCGCGAGGAGTTCGGGCCGAATGCGCCGAAGTCCAATGTCGAACTGCTCGAACGCCTGCGCCTGGCCCGAGAGCATGGTTATGCCTGGGTGGTGGAGAGTTCGGCGGTGGGCATGTCGGCGCTGGCGGCGGTGATCGCCGACCCGCAGGACGGGCATGCGCTGGGCGTGGTCAGCGTGGCCGGGCCGACGGCGCGGATGAGCGAGCCGCGCATGCACGAGCTGGCGCCTTTGTTGCTGGAGACGGTGCGGGAGCTGGCGGCGGCGAGTCCGGCTTCCGAGTTGTTCAGCTGAGATCCTCGTTGCCTTGGCCGGCCTCATCGCTGGCAATGCCAGCTCCCACAGGGATCGGCGGTGCACTCGGTACCTGTGGGAGCCGGCGTTGCCGGCGATGAGGCCCTGAAGAGCACCACAACCTTTGCAGAAGCCCATTGGACAGCAAGGCCTCCCTGTTTTTGTGCTTGCAATGAAACTGGAACCAAGTTCTAAATAATTGCAGTCAGAACAACAACCCCAAGAGACCCCCGCGAAAATGAGCCAACGAATCTTCTCCCTGGCTGCCCTGACCGTGCTCGAGCTGTCCCCGCCGGACATGGTCGAGGTCGCCGCCCGCGCCGGCTACAGCCATGTCGGCCTGCGCCTTGAGCCTGCCACCCCCGAGGAACATCACTTCCCCCTGGTCCGCGATGCCGACCTGCGCCGGCAGACTGCCGAGCGCCTGCGCGACACCGGGATCAAGGTGCTCGACATCGAGATCCTGCGCCTCAAGGCGGAAACCCGCGTCGCCGATTTCGATGCCCTGCTGGCAGTCGGTGCCGAGTTCGGCGCAACCGAATTGCTGGTGGCCGGCAACGATCCGGACCAGGCACGGATGACCGACAACTTCGCCGCCCTGTGCGACCTGGCCGCGAAGTACGGCATCTACCCGCATCTGGAGTTCATGCCCTGGACCGATGCGAAGAACCTTACCCAGGCCCTGGAAATCGTCAGCGCCGCCAATCGCGAGAACGGCTGCGTGCTGGTCGACGCCTTCCATTTCGACCGCTCCGCCTCGCGCCTGGAAGACCTGCGCCAGGTCCCGGCTTCGCGCATGCGCTACCTGCAACTGTGCGACGTGGCCGGGCCACGTCCGGACGATATGGCCGAGATCTTGCGTCAGGCGCGCAACGAGCGACGCTTCCCCGGTGACGGCGACTGCGATCTGCGCGGGCTGCTCGCCAGCGTCCCGGCCGACCTGCCCCTGAGCCTGGAAATCCCTACCCGGCAATTGCTGGAGCAGGGCGTGTCCGCGCTGCAACGGGCGCAGTGGGCACTGGACAAGACCCATCTCGTGTTGAGCCACCTCTAACGCTTCGAGCCGCGCCCATGCCCTCTGTCAGTCAACCGTTCAAAGGCATTCTCCTGGTCGTCCTGGCGACCTTCCTGTTTTCCAGCCACGACGCCATGTCGAAGTACCTGTCGGGGTTCTATCCGATTGTCTGGGTGGTCTGGGCGCGCTATCTGGTGCATACCCTGCTGATGCTCGGGATCTTCCTGCCCCAGGCCGGGCTGCGCGGGTTGTACACCCGCCGGCCGCGGCTGCAGGCGGCGCGGGCCCTGTGCCTGCTGGGTTGCAGCCTGCTGTTCACCAAGGCCCTGCAGTACCTGCCGCTGGCCGAGGCGACGGCGGTGAACTTCCTTGCACCCTTGATGGTGACGGCCTTGTCGGTGCCGCTGCTGAAGGAGTCGGTGAGCAAGGGGCAGTGGGCGGCGGTATTGGCCAGTTTCGTTGGCGTGTTGATCATCGTGCACCCGGGCGGGGCGCTGTTCACCCCGGCGGTGCTGCTGCCGTTCGGCTCGGCGACCTGCTTCTGCTTCTACCAGATCCTCACCCGCAAGCTCAGCCAGGTGGATAGCCCGACCGCCACCAACTTCTTCACCGGGCTGTTCAACACCTTGGTGATGACCGCGCTGGTGCCGTTCTTCTGGACCGTACCGAGCCTGACCCACGGCCTGATGACCCTGGCCCTGGGCACCTTCGGCATGCTCGCCCACCTGTTCCTGACCCAGGCGTTTCGTCATGCACCGCCGGCGCTGCTGGCGCCGTTCAGCTATTGCCAGATCGTCTTCGCGGGGTTGATGGGCATCGTGCTGTTCGGCCAGCGACCCGATCAGTGGGGGCTGATCGGTATCGCCATCGTCTGCCTGAGCGGACTGGCCGCGGCCTGGCTGCAACGGCGGCGCTGAAACGCACGCGGGGCCTGTCCCGGATCAGGACAGGCCCCGCGAGGGTGAAGCAGTAGAGCGATCAGTCGACCTTCGGCACCTTGCGCGGCGCCATGAAGTACATCCAGGTCAGGGCGATGAAGTACATCAGCGGGATCATGGTGAACAACACGCTGTAGTTGTTGTTGGTGACGGTCAGCACATAGCCGACGATCTGGGTCATGAACATGCCGCCGATGGCCGCGCACATGCCGCCGAAGCCGAACACCGTACTCATCATGTGCTTGGGCGTGTAGTCCATCACCAGGCTCCAGATGTTGGCGGTCCAGGCCTGGTGCGCGGCGATCGCCAGGGAGATCGCGATGACCGCGACCCACAGGCTGCTGGCGCCGGCGGCGAAGATCACGCCGATGATGGTTGCGGCGAACAGCAGCATCGACATCAGGCGCGCCTTGACCGGGGCCACACCGCGACCGATGAGGAACGAGGAGAGGATGCCGCCACCGACGCTGCCGAAGTCGGCGCTGAGGTAGATGACGATCAGCGGGATACCCATCTGGGTGACGCTGATGCCCAGGCTGTATTGCTGGTTGAGGAACGGTGGCAGCCAGTACAGGTAGAACCAGAACACCGGCGCGGTGATCGAGTAGGCCAGGGCGAAGGCCCAGGTGCCACGCATGCGCAGGATCCGCGAGAACGGCACGCCTTTCTGCTCAGGCTCCGCTTCGCCCATCACGTAGGCACGCTCGGCGGCGGTGACGGTCGGGTGGTCTTCAGGGTTGAAGTACTTCAGGCCCCAGAACAGCACCCACACCAGGCCCAGGGCACCCATGGCCATGAACGCGGCCTGCCAGCCCCACACGGTGAGGATCAGCGGCAGCAGCATCGGGGTGAACATGGCACCAACGTTGGTACCGGCGTTGAAGATGCCGGTGGCTACGGCGCGTTCGCCGGCCGGGAACCACAGGCGGGTAGTCTTGACGCAGGCCGGGTAGTTGGCGGCTTCGGTCAGGCCGAGAATGAACCGGCAGACCATGAAGCCGACCGCCGAGGTGGCCAGGCCGTGGGCGCCGGTGGCCAGGCTCCAGAGCAGTACGGCGCAGAAGAACACGCGCTTGACGCCGACGCGGTCGATCAGCCGGCCCTGCAGGACGAAGCCGATCGCATAACCGACCTGGAACCAGAAGTTGATGTTGGCGTAGTCCATCGCCGTCCAGCTCATCTCCTTGGCGAGGATGGGCTGCATGACGCCGAGGGCGGCACGGTCGATGTAGTTGAGGGTGGTGGCGAAGAACACCAGGGCCAGCATGACCCAACGGGTCTTGCCGACGGCCATGGCGCCGCGGATCTTGTCGCCGATACCTGCGTGCGGGGAACTGCTCAGCGGCTGAGCAGCGGGATTGCTGGTGCTGTGGATCATCGTGGGTTACCCGTATTTTTATGTTTATGGGTCGAGCCTTGGGTGACGCAAGAAAAGCGGGCATTGCGGGTTATTTGGCAGGATCGGCGTAACGGTTTGGCCAAGTTGCCTGCTTCATGGTTGGAAATGGTGCGCCACTGGTCAAAAAAGGGTCAATTCGTCTCAACGTATTTCGGGCGATAATCGCACACAAAACTAACCAGTTCGTACCTTTTTCTTGAGCGGATTTCCCCCCGGGCCAATAATTCTCACAAGTTTGGGCACTGCCTGCCCGTAGGAGACTGAAGATGCAGCGTTCGATTGCCACCGTGTCCCTGAGCGGCACCCTGCCAGAAAAGCTCGAAGCCATAGCCGCCGCGGGTTTCGACGGTGTCGAGATCTTTGAAAACGACCTGCTTTACTACGACGGCAGCCCTCGCGAAATCCGCCAGCGCTGCGCCGATCTGGGCCTGGATATCACCCTGTTCCAGCCGTTTCGCGACTTCGAAGGCTGCCGTCGCGACCGTCTGTCGCGCAACCTCGACCGCGCCGAGCGCAAGTTCGACCTGATGCAGGAGCTGGGCACCGATTTGGTGCTGGTGTGCAGCAACGTCGCCGCCGACGCCCTGGGCGACAAGCAGATCCTGGTCGACGACCTGGGCCTGCTGGCCGAGCGTGCTGGCGCACGCAATCTGCGCATCGGCTACGAAGCCCTGGCCTGGGGCCGTCATGTCAATCAATGGCAGCAGGTCTGGGACATCGTCCGTGAGGCCGATCACCCGGCGCTGGGGATGATCCTCGACAGCTTCCACACCTACTCGATCAAGGGCGACCCGAGCAGCATCGCCCAGGTCCCGGGTGACAAGATCTTCTTCGTGCAGATGGCCGACGCGCCGATCCTGGCCATGGACGTGCTGGAGTGGAGCCGGCATTTCCGCTGCTTCCCCGGCCAGGGCGAATTCGACCTGCCGGCATTCCTCGCGCCGATCCTCAAGGCCGGTTATCGCGGCCCGCTGTCCCTGGAAATTTTCAACGACGGCTTCCGCGCCGCGCCGCCACGGGCCAATGCCGCCGATGGTCTGCGCTCGCTGCTGTACCTCGAAGAAAAAACCCGCGAGCGCCTGTTGCAGACCGCGCCGGCCGTGGCCGACGAGCCGCAGTTGCTGTTCGCCCCGCCAGCGGCGGATGCCTATGACGGTGTCGAATTCCTCGAATTCGCCGTGGACGACGCCTCGGGCGCCAAGCTCGGCGGCTGGCTGGAAGGGCTCGGTTTTACCAAGGTCGGCCAGCACCGTTCGAAGGATGTCAGCCTGTTGCGCCAGGGCGATATCAACCTGATCCTCAATGCCGAACCTTATTCCTTCGCCCACAACTTCTTCGAAAGCCATGGCCCGTCGCTGTGTGCCACGGCGGTCCGGGTCAAGGACAGCGCCAAGGCCCTGGCCCGTGCCGTCGGCTATCACGGTCAGCCCTATCGCGGCCTGGTCGGCCCGAACGAGCGCGAGCTCGCGGCGGTCCGGGCGCCGGATGGCAGCCTGATCTACCTGGTCGACCAGGATGCCGACGGCCGTACCATCTACGACACCGACTTCAGCCTGCAGGGCGCGGCGCCGGGCAACAGCCTCGGCCTGACCCGCATCGACCACATGGCCATGGCTCTGCCGGCCGACGGCCTGGACACCTGGGTGCTGTTCTACAAGAGCCTGCTGGACTTCAAGGCCGACGACGAAGTGGTGCTCCCCGATCCCTACGGCCTGGTGAAGAGCCGTGCGCTGCGTAGCAAATGCAGTACCGTTCGTCTGCCGCTGAACATCTCGGAGAACCGCAATACGGCGATTTCCCACGCCCTGTCCCACTACCGCGGCTCGGGCGTGCACCACATCGCCTTCGACTGCGAGGACATCTTCACTGCGGTGAAAAAGGCCAAGGAAGCCGGCGTGGCGTTGCTCGATATTCCGCTCAACTACTACGATGACCTGGCTGCGCGCTTTGACTTCGACGACGAGTTCCTCAGCGAACTGGCCTATTACAACGTGCTGTATGACCGTGATGCCAATGGCGGCGAGTTGTTCCATGTGTACACCGAGCCGTTCGAGGAGCGCTTCTTCTTCGAGGTGATCCAGCGGCGCAATGGCTATGCCGGCTATGGCGCGGCCAACGTGGCGGTGCGCCTGGCCGCCATGGCCAAGGCCCGCGCGGGCGGCTTGCGTCACGCCAAGCTGTAAGGGTTGAGGGCCCTATCGCCGGCAACGCCGGCTCCCACAGGTTCAGTGTGCACCGCTATTCCTGTGGGAGCCGGCGTTGCCGGCGATAGGGCCATCAGCTTCACCCAGCAGGCCCCGGGAAATACCCCACAACCCCAAGGCTTTCTTCTGGTGCATGCGGGGCCCATAATTGCGCCGTTAACCGATGGCCACGAGCTCCGTATGACAACAACTACAGCACCTTACGCAGCACCGGACACCGCGCCGCGCAGAGGTCGCAAGAACAATCCGGAAAAAACCCGCGAGAGCATTCTCCAGGCGGCAATCACCGAGTTCGTCCAGCAGGGCCTGGCCGGTGCCCGGGTCGACGCGATCGCCGAGCGCACCCAGACCTCCAAGCGGATGATCTACTACTACTTCAACAGCAAGGAGCAGTTGTACGTCGAGGTGCTGGAGAAGCTCTACGGCGATATCCGCAGCACCGAGAGCAACCTGCACCTGGACGAGCTGGAACCGCGCCTGGGCATTCGCCGGCTGATCGAGTTCACCTTCGACCACCATGACCGCAACGTCGATTTCGTGCGCATCGTGTGTAACGAGAACATGCACCACGGCGAGTTCGTCAAGCAGTCGTCGGCGATCCGCTCGATGAACAACACGGTGCTCAAGGCGTTGAACGAGATTCTGCTGCGTGGGGCCAGCGAGGGCTTGTTCCGCGCGGGGCTGGATGCGCTGGACGTGCACCTGCTGATCAGTTCGTTCTGCTTCTACCGGGTGTCCAACCGCCACACCTTCGGTGAAATCTTCCAGATCGACTTCGAGGACCAGGCCGTCAAGGCCCGGCACAAGGAAATGATCTGCGAATCGGTCCTGCGCTACCTGCAGGCCTGATCCTCAAACACCGCGGGCTTGCCCCGCGGTGTTCTTCGTTTCAGTTGCCGAGGCTGTGGAAATGCTCGGTCATCCGCAGCGGATCCGGGGTAATGCCACTGAACAGCTCGAACGCCTTGACCGCCTGGTACACCGCCATGGTGGCGCCGTTCAGGGTGCGGCAGCCGAGGGCGCGGGCCTCCTTCAGCAACTCGGTTTCCAGCGGGAAGTAGACGATCTCCGCCACCCACAATTCCGCCCGCAGCAGGGCTTTCGGCACCGGCATGCCAGGCAGCTTGGCCATGCCCATCGGCGTGGTGTTGACCAGGCCGCAGGCGGCGCTCATCGCGCTCTGCAGATCGTGACCCACCTTGGCCCGGCTGCCTGCGAAGTGCTGGTTGAGGTTATCCACAAGGGCCTGGGCGCGTTCGCTTTCCACGTCGAAGATGCTCAGCTGCTCCACGCCTTCGCTGAGCAGGGCATGGGCCACGGCCGCTCCGGCGCCGCCGGCACCCATCTGCACCACGTGCCGGCGCGAAACGCCGTCCAGGCCGCGGCGGAAACCTTCGGCAAAGCCCAGGCAGTCGGTGTTGTGGCCGATGCGCCGACCGTCCTTCAGCACCACCGTGTTCACCGCGCCGATGCCACGGGCTTCCGGCGACAGGTCGTCGAGCAGCGGCAGGATCGCCTGCTTGCACGGGAAAGTGATGTTCAGGCCGGTGAAGCCCATGTACTGGGCGGCGGTCAGCAGTTCTTCGAGGGCAGTGCTGTCGAGCTTGAGCTGGTCGAGATCGATCAGGCGATAAAGGTAATTCAGGCCCTGGGCGGCGCCTTCGTGTTCGTGCAGCGCTGGGGTGCGCGAGGCCTGGATGCCCGCGCCGATCAGGCCGGCGAGAATGCCGGGCGGTTTGGCCAGATTCATCGGTAAGACTCCGTTGTTGTTCTTGGCGATTGGAAAAGGAGTTCCGACAAAATGTACCGTTTGGTTAACGTGAATCAAGCGCTGGCCGCGTTTAGTGTTCGCTGATCGAACAGGGTCGTGCTACACCTTCTGCTTCGACCACGGAGGAGGTTCGCAGATGGCGGCAGTAATGGACGTCACCCAGCGCAATACCTGGCCCGGACTGGCCAATCTGAGCCAGTCGATTCTGGCTGCGCTGGGGGCGGTGGGTTTTCGCAACAGCTTCGAACTGGCGCCGTCCTCGGCCACCTGCCTGCTGCTGGTCGACGGGCTGGGTCACGCATTGCTGCGCGAGCATGCGGCGCAGGCGCCGTTCCTGGCTGCCCTGATGCGCCCTGAAGGACACTTTCATGTCGGCTTTCCCGCCACTACCGCCTCAAGCCTGGCGGCGCTGGCCTCGGGGTTGGGCAGTGGGGCTCACGGCATCGTCGGTTGCAGTTTCGCCCTCGATGAGGACAGCGAGTTTTCGCCGTTGACCTGGACCTGCGCGCCCTTCGCCAGCAACCCGGTGGTCGGGGTGCCGCCGCCGGAGCGTTTCATCGTGCCGCAGACCGCCTGGGAACAAGCGACCGAGCAGGGCCTGCGGATCAGCACGGTGATGCCCGCGCGCTACGCCGACTCGGCCTACACCAGGGCCATCTACCGCGGCTCGCAGGTGCTCGGCGCGCCGTCCTACGCCGCCTACCCTGAACTGGTGCGGCAGGCCTTGAGCGTCAATGCGCCGGCCTACTGCTTCGCCTACTTCGCCGACCTGGATTTCGCCGGGCACCTGTTCGGCCCGGGTTCCGAGGCCTGGCTGGCGCAATTGCGCGTCGCCGACCGGCTGGCCGAAGCGATCTACCGGCAACTGCCGCCAGGGGCGCGGCTGATGGTCACCGCCGACCACGGCATGCTCGGCCTGGACAGTGCCGAGGTGGTGGACTTCGATCGGGAGAGCGGTTTGCAGGAGGAGGTGCGGGCGCTGGCCGGGGACATCCGGGCGCGGCATGTCTATGTCGATGGTGCGGCGCATGACCGGGTGCTGGCGCGCTGGCGGGACCGGCTGGCGGAGCACTACCAGGTGCTGAGCAAGGCGGACGCCATTGCCGGCGGGCTGTTCGGCGATGTGCTGCTGAGCCAGGCCGAGGCGCGGATCGGTGACCTGATCGTGGTGCCGAAGGAGGGCGGGGGGATCATTCGCAGCGAGGTGGAGCCGGCGGCGAGTCGCTGGCTGGGGCACCATGGGGCGTTGACCGATGCCGATCAGGTGGTGCCGTTGCTCATGTGTTGACCTTTCGGCCCTCATCGCTGGCAAGCCAGCTCCCACAAGGTGCGATGTGCACCAGTCCCTGTGGGAGCTGGCTTGCCAGCGATAGGGCCCGGAAGATCACCGCCGAACCAGCAGAACCCCACTCTCCATATGGTGGGTATAAGGGAACTGGTCAAACAACGCACACCGCTCGACCCGGTGCGTGTCATGCAACTGGGCGATGTTCGCCGCCAGCGTCTCCGGGTTGCAGGAGATGTACAGGATGTTGTCGAAACGCCGGGTCAGCTCGCAGGTATCCGGGTCCATCCCGGCACGCGGCGGGTCGACGAAGACGCTACCGAACTGGTAGCTCTTCAGGTCGATGCCTTCCAGGCGGCGGAACGGCCGCACTTCATTCAGCGCCTCGGTCAGCTCTTCGGCCGACAGGCGCACCAGCCTGACGTTATCCACAGCGTTGTCATCGAGGTTGTGCAGGGCAGCATTCACCGAGGTCTTGCTGATCTCGGTAGCCAGCACGTTGCGCACCCGGGTCGCCAGCGGCAGGGTGAAGTTGCCGTTGCCGCAATACAGCTCCAGCAGATCGTCCTCGCGTTGGCCCAGGGCCTCGTAGGCCCAGCCCAGCATCTTCTGGTTGACCTGGCCGTTGGGTTGGGTGAATGCGCCCTCCGGCTGGCGATAACGGAAGGTGCGACCGGCGACCTGCAATTCCTCCACCGCATAATCGCGACCGATCACCAGGCGCTTGCCTTTCGACCGGCCGATGATGCTCACGCCCAGCTCTTCGGCCAGTTGCTTCGCGGCGGCTTCCCAGGCTTCGTCCAGCGGACGGTGATAGCACAGGGTGACCATCGCATCGCCGGCCAGGGTGGTGAGGAACTCCACCTGGAACAGCTTGTTGCTCAGGGCGTCGCTGGCCTGCCAGGCGCTTTTCATCCGTGGCATCAGCTCGTTGATGCGCAGGCTGGCGATGGGGAAGTCGTCGATCAGGATCGGCGAGTTCTTCTCTCCCGGAGCGAACATCGCGTAATGCCGCTGGCCGTCCTGGCGCCACAGGCGGAACTCGGCGCGCAGGCGGTAATGCTCGCGCGGCGAGTCGAACACCGCCGGCTCCGGCGCGTCGAACGGCGCCAGCAGTTCGCGCAGGCGCTCGACCTTGGCCGCGAGTTGCTGGTCGTAGGTGGAGGGGTCGAAAACGGCACTCATGCGTTGAACCAGCCCAGCTTGATGACGAACAGGATGGAAAGGATCACCAGCGCCGGATTGAGGTCCTGGCGGCGGCCGGACAGCAGCTTGATGGCGGTCCACGAGATAAAGCCGAAGGCGATGCCGTTGGCGATCGAGTAGGTCAGCGGCATGGCCAGGGCGGTGATCATCACTGGTGCAGCTTCGGTGATGTCTTCCCAGTCGATTTCCGCCAGGCCCGAGGCCATCAGCACGGCGACGAACAGCAGCGCCGGGGCGGTGGCGAAGGCTGGCACGCTACCCGCCAGCGGGGCGAAGAACAGCGCCAGCAGGAACAGGATGGCGACCACGATGGCGGTCAGGCCGGTGCGGCCGCCGGCACTGACGCCTGCTGCCGACTCGATGTAGCTGGTGGTGGTCGAGGTGCCCAGCAGCGAACCGGCCATGGCCGCGGTGCTGTCGGCGATCAGGGCGCGGCCCATCTTCGGCATGTGGCCGTCCTTGCGCATCAGGCCGGCGCGCTTGGCCACGCCGATCAGGGTGCCGGAGTTGTCGAACAGGTCGACGAACAGGAAGGCGAAGATCACGCTGACCAGACCGACGTCCAGAGCGCCCTTGATGTCCAGTTGCAGGAAGGTCGGTGCCAGCGACGGCGGCATCGACATCACCCCGCCGAACGGGGTAACGCCCAGGGCGATGGCGGCGACGGTCACGGCGAGAATGCCGATCAGCACTGCGCCACGGACCTTCATGGCTTCCAGGGCGACGATCAGGAAGAAGCCCAGGGTGGCGAGGATCGGTGCTGGCTGCTTGAGGTCGCCCAGGCCCACCAGGGTTGCCGGGTTATCGACGACGATGCCCGCGTTATGCAGGGCGATCAGTGCCAGGAACAGGCCGATACCGGCAGCGATGGCCGAGCGCAGCGGTAGCGGGATGCTGTTCACGATCCACTCGCGGATGCGGAAGATCGACAGCAGGAAGAACAGCACCGCCGAGATGAATACCGCCCCCAGCGCCACCTGCCAGGTGTGGCCCATGTGCAGGACCACGGTGTAGGTGAAGAAGGCGTTCAGGCCCATGCCCGGGGCCAGGGCGATCGGGTAGTTGGCGATCAGGCCCATGGTGGTGGAGCCGATGGCCGCAGCCAGGCAGGTGGCGACGAACAGCGCGCCCTTGTCCATGCCGGTCTCGCCGAGGATGCTCGGGTTGACGAAGAGAATGTAGGCCATGGCCAGGAACGTGGTCACGCCCGCCAGGATCTCGGTCCGCACATTCGTATTGTGTGCTTTCAGTTGAAACAGCCTTTCCAGCATGTCCTGCTCCCCGTGGCGCGATCGGCGCCAGAAATTGTCGGCTCAGTCAGAAAAGCACAAAGCGCCTTGGCGCGCTTTCCCCTGGGCCGGAAAAAAAGCCGCGCATCATACCAGCATGGCTGGCAGAGGGTAATGCGTCCAACGGGAAGGGTAGGGGAACACCACCAACCCTGTGGGAGCTGGCTTGCCAGCGATTAGGCCGGCAAGAGCAATGATGTTGCCTGGTCTGGCCTCATCGCTGGCAAGCCAGCTCCCACAGGGTTTTGCAGTGTTCGGGGGTTAGGCGTCCGACCGTCGGGTATGCATATGATCCCGCCCCGCCAGGGTCGGGAACAGCTTGATCCACACCCCGGTCACTACCAGCGTGCCGACCCCGCCCATGACCACCGCAGGCACGGTGCCGAACCAGTGCGCGGTCACCCCCGACTCGAATTCGCCCAACTGGTTCGACGCACCGATGAACAACCCGTTCACCGCACTGACCCGCCCGCGCATCTCGTCCGGCGTCTCCAGCTGCACGAAGGCGCCGCGGATCACCATGCTGATCATGTCCGCCGCACCCAGCACGGCGAGCACCGCCAGGGAGAACCAGAACGAGGTGGACAAGCCGAAGGCGATGGTCGCCACGCCGAACACCCCGACCGCCGTGAACATCACCCGGCCGACCTTGCGCTCCACCGGGAAGCGCGCCAGCCACAACGACATCAGCAGCGCCCCCACCGCCGGAGCCGAGCGCAGCAGGCCCAGGCCCCAGGCGCCGGTAAGCAGGATGTCCTTGGCGAACACCGGCAACAACGCCGTGGCGCCACCGAGCAGCACGGCGAACAGGTCGAGGGAGATCGCCCCGAGGATGTCCGGACGGCTGCGGATAAAGCGGATCCCCGCCAGCAGCGACTCGATGCTGGCGCGGCCCTGGCTCAGCGGCACCTGGCGCGAGGTCAGGCTGAGGGTCAGGCAGCAGGCGATCACGTACAGGCATACGGTCGGGCCATACACCCAGACGCTGCCGAAGGCATAGAGAAAACCACCCAGCGCCGGAGCGACGATGGTCGCCGATTGCATCGCCGAGGCTGACGCCGCCACCGCCCGGGGGAACAGCTCCGGCGGTACCACGTTGGGCAGCAGCGCCTGGGTCGCCGGCATCTCGAAGGAGCGCGCGCTACCGAGCAGGAAGGCGAGGATGAAGATCAGCTCGCGACTCACCGAATCGGTGGTGCTGGCAATCGCCAGGGACAGCGCGATCAACGCCTGCAGGCTCTGGCACAGCGCGGCGACGCGACGCCGGTCGTAGCGGTCGGCGACGTGCCCGGTGTGCAGCATGAACAGAACCCGCGGGGCGAATTCCACCAGGCCCACCAGGCCGAGGTCGAGCACGTTGCCGGTCAACTGGTAGAGGTGCCAGCCGATGGCCACGGTGAGCATCTGGAAACCGCTGGCGGTAAACACCCGGGCCAGCCAGAACGACAGGAAAGGACGGTGATGACGCAGCAACAACGGAGCCTGGGCAGACATGGGTGAGCGCGGGGTCTTCATGGGGGAGGGAGGGGGCAGCGTACCACCGAGCTGTAACAAAAGGTTGCAAGCAAACATGAAAGCCGTGCGGTGAGCGCACCGTTTCACGTTTTCGTAAAGAGGGTGAGGCAACCGGTCACGCGGCAACGCACCACACAACCGACGGGCTGCTTCGGGACTATCCTTTCTTCCTGTCGTTGACCTGGATCAATAGTTGTTTTTGCAACTATCTCCGTCGCCAGCGGCAGGCCAGCAGGCCGCCAATCCCTGCGGTGGGAAATTTTCAGAACAAATCCAAATGGTCGCACTCCACCACCACAGGGGCAGTTGGCGTCAAGGCAACGGACCCTGACGCCGGTTTACCTGACAGAGGAAGCACCATGTTCGGATCAGAGGCCCTCGATCTCGCCCGAATGCAGTTCGCGTTCACCGTGTCCTTTCACATTCTTTTCCCTGCCATCACCATCGGCCTCGCCAGCTATCTCGCGGTGCTCGAAGGCCTGTGGCTGAAAACCAACGAAGCGGTCTACCGCGACCTCTACCATTTCTGGTCGAAGATCTTTGCCGTCAACTTCGGCATGGGGGTGGTCTCCGGGCTGGTCATGGCCTATCAGTTCGGTACCAACTGGAGCCGCTTCTCCGACTTCGCCGGTGCGGTCACCGGGCCCTTGCTGACCTACGAGGTGCTCACCGCGTTCTTCCTCGAAGCCGGCTTCCTCGGCGTCATGCTGTTCGGCTGGAACCGCGTCGGCCGTGGCCTGCACTTCTTCGCCACGGTGATGGTGGCGATCGGCACGCTGGTTTCGACCTTCTGGATCCTCGCCTCCAACAGCTGGATGCAGACGCCACAGGGCTACGAGATCATCGACGGCCGGGTGATTCCGGTGGACTGGCTGGCGGTGATCTTCAACCCGTCCTTCCCCTACCGCCTGATGCACATGGCTACCGCCGCGTTCGTCGCTACCGCCTTCTTCGTTGGCGCCTCGGCGGCCTGGCACCTGCTGCGCGGGCGCGATAACCCGGCGATCCGCAAGATGCTCTCGATGGCCATGTGGATGGCCCTGATCGTCGCGCCGATCCAGGCGGTGATCGGTGACTTCCACGGCCTCAACACCCTCAAGCACCAGCCGGTGAAGATCGCCGCCATTGAAGGCCACTGGGAGAACGTCGGCGACGAGCCGACCCCGCTGATCCTCTTCGGCATCCCCGACATGAAGGCCGAGACCACCCACTTCAAGCTGGAGATCCCGGCGCTGGGCAGCCTGATCCTCACCCATAGCCTGGACAAGCAGGTCCCGGCGATGAAGGACTTCCCGCCGGAGGATCGGCCCAACTCCACCGTGGTGTTCTGGTCGTTCCGCATCATGGTCGGGCTCGGCTTCCTGATGATCTTCGTCGGCCTGTGGAGCCTGTGGCTGCGCAAGCGCGGCACCCTGTACAGCTCGCGGCCGTTCCTCTATCTGACCTTGTGGATGGGCCCGTCCGGGCTGATCGCCATTCTCGCCGGCTGGTTCACCACCGAAGTCGGGCGTCAGCCGTGGGTGGTCTACGGGCTGATGCGCACCGCCGACGGCGCGTCCAACCACAGCTATGCGCAACTGGGCATCACCCTGATCCTCTTTGTGGTGGTCTATTTCGCCCTGTTCGGCGCCGGCCTGGGCTACATGATGCGCCTGGTGCGCAAGGGGCCGAAGACCGGCGAGGGCGAGGAAACCAACCCCGGCGGCCCCGGCCAGCCACGCACCCCGGCACGGCCGCTGTCCGCTGCCGACGACGACCAGCCGGAAGGCGCCCGCCTGAGCAAGGAGAACTGAATCATGGGTATCGATCTTCCGCTGATCTGGGCCGTGATCATCATCTTCGGGGTCATGATGTACGTGGTCATGGACGGCTTCGACCTCGGCATCGGCATCCTCTTCCCCTTCGTCAAGGGCGACAGCGACCGCGACGTGATGATGAACACCGTCGCGCCGGTCTGGGACGGTAACGAGACCTGGCTGGTGCTGGGTGGTGCGGCGCTGTTCGGCGCCTTCCCGCTGGCCTATGCGGTGGTGCTGGAAGCCCTGTACCTGCCGCTGATCCTGATGCTGGTGGGGTTGATCTTCCGCGGCGTGGCCTTCGAGTTCCGTTTCAAGGCCAAGGCCGACAAGCGCCACCTGTGGGACAAGGCGTTCATCTGGGGTTCGCTGGTGGCGACCTTCTTCCAGGGCGTGGCGCTGGGCGCCTTCATCGAGGGCTTCAAGGTGGTCGACCGCCGCTATGCCGGCGGTACCCTCGACTGGCTGACGCCGTTCGCCATCTTCTCCGGCCTCGGCCTGATCGTCGCCTACGCCTTGCTCGGCTGCACCTGGCTGATCATGAAGACCGAGGGCAAGCTGCAGGAGCAGATGCACAACCTGGCGCGGCCGCTGGCCCTGGTGCTGCTGGCGGTGATCGGCATCGTCAGCCTGTGGACGCCGCTGGCCTACCCGGACATCGCCCATCGCTGGTTCAGCATGCCCAACCTGCTGTGGTTCATGCCGGTGCCGCTGCTGGTGCTGGTGACCTTCTACGGCCTGCTCCGGGCGGTGGCGCGCAATGCCCACTACACGCCGTTCCTGCTCACCCTGGTGCTGATCTTCCTCGGCTACAGCGGCCTGGGCATCAGCCTGTGGCCGAACATCATCCCGCCGGCGATCTCCATCTGGGACGCCGCGGCGCCGCCGCAGAGCCAGGGCTTCATGCTGGTGGGCACGCTGTTCATCCTGCCGTTCATCCTCGGGTACACCTATTGGAGCTACTACGTGTTCCGCGGCAAGGTCACCCACGAAGACGGCTATCACTAGGAGGATCGGGGCATGACTGGCAAAGACACCTTCGAACCCGAGAAAAAGCCGCTGTGGCAGCGGCTCGGCTGGCTGGCGCTGATCTGGGGCGCCAGTGTCGCCACCCTGGGGGTGGTGGCGTGGCTGATGCGGATGTTCATGAGTGCGGCGGGGTTGAGCACGCACTAAGGCTGTTTGTTGTTGCTGATGGCCTCATCGCCGGCAACGCCGGCTCCCACAGGGATTGCGTGCACCGCGGAAACTGTGGGAGCTGGCGTTGCCAGCGATGAGGCCCTCAAATGCTCAGCCTACTTCCGCGCCTTGAGAATCACGAACTTCGGCGTCGCCGCCACCTGCTCCACGCCCCGGAACAGCCGCGCCAGCTTGGTGTGGTAACCCAGATGGCGGTTGCCGACGATATACAGGGCCCCACCCACCACCAGTGCCTCGCGGGCCTGCTGGAACATGCGCCAGGCGAGAAAATCGCCGACCACCTGCTGCTGGTGGAACGGCGGATTGCACAGCACCACATCCAGGGAGTTCGCCGGCTGGCCGTCCAGGCCATCGGCCGCGCGGATCTCCACCTCGCGATTCCCCAGCGCCGCCTGCCAGTTCTGCGCCGCCGACTGCACCGCCATATAGGACTCGTCCACCAGGGTGTACTGCGCCTGTGGATTGTCCAGCGCACTGGCGATCGCCAGCACGCCATTGCCGCAGCCGAGGTCGGCGACCCGGGCGCTGCCCAGGTTGCGCGGCAGGTGCGGGAGGAAGGCGCGGGTGCCGATGTCCAGCCCTTCGCGGCAGAACACATTGGCGTGGTTGACCAGTTCCAGCGCCGGCTTGTCCAGGCGGTAGCGGGTCGGGTAGGGCGACACGGCGAGGGGCTTGTCCTCGACGGTGGCGACCAGCAGCCGCGCTTTTTTCTGTGCCAGCGACGCTTGCATCGGGCCGATGTACTGCTCCAGCAGATCACCGGCGGCCCGTGGCAGATGCTTGATCATCGCCCCGGCAACCACCTTCGCGCCCGGGGCCAGGTGACCTTGCAGGCGAATCAGTTGTTCTTCCAGCAGCGCCAGGGTCTTGGGCACGCGTACCAGCACGTGGTCGAACGGCCCCTGCCAGGTCTCGCTGGCCGGGACGAAGGTCACGCCATCCCACGGCTGGTCATTGCGCGGCAGGTTCTTTTCCAGGCCCAGGCGGGCGAGGAAGGAGTCGCCGCTGCTGGTCACCGCAAAGTGCCCGCGCAGGCTGATGGCCAGGCCGCCGAAGCTGTCGTTGAGCACCAGCACCCGGGCACCGGCGGGCAGGCCCTGGGCAGCCAGGTGTTCCAGCAGGTATTCGTCGGCGGCGTCGAAGGCTTGAAGGGGATCGTTGGCGTAGTCGGGCTGGCGGATCAGGTCGAGCTGGGCGAAGGGGCTGGTCAGCAAAGGCATGGTAGGAGGCTCTGGGGCATGGCTGTGCACTGCCGGACAGCGGCAGTCGGGCGCCGATTCTACAGGGCTTTGGCGTCCAGCGGGGTCAGAGCAGCCCGTGCATCGCGGCGGCGGCCACGGCACCGGCCTTGTTGCTGGCGCGCATCTTGGTGATGACGCTGCGGATATGGAAGTTCACCGTGCTCTGCGACAGGGTCAGGATGCAGGCGATATCGGAGGCGGTCTTGCCGGCGGCGGACCACTTCAACACTTCGCGCTCGCGCTCGGACAGGCCGAAGCCATTGGGTTGCAGGGGATTGATGCGTTCGACCATGACCGTATGCATGACATTGCACAGCCACAGGGCCTGGCCGGTCTTGTCATAGAACTCGTTGAGGGTGATCGGGGTTTTGCTGCGCACCAGACTGAGTACGCTGTTGTTGCCACGGATATCGTGGGCCGCCTGGCTCCAGCCATGGGTCAGGCCGTGGGCCTTGGCGTCCTCGCGCAGTTGCGGCGACTCGCGGAATACGCTGTCTTCCCAGAGCAAGGGGATCAGCGAGTGACGGCAGTGGTAGAAGGTCGGGTCCTGGGTCAGGTAGTTGCAGGCCTGGTAGTGGGCGTTCCACTCGGCGGAGTAGTTGTTGAACATGATGATCTGCGGGGTCATGCCGCTGGCCTGGCTCTGTACCACCAGGCTCAGGTACTCCATGTCCAGTTGTTGCGCCAGGCATAGGGCGGATTCGAAGATACGTTCGGGGTCCTGCTGCGCGATCAGGTTTTCAAGCTGCTCCTGCTTCCAATGCGGCATTTGCATGTTGCTCCCTGTTGCATGGATCCAATCGAGCGGTTGACGTCAGCTGAGTATAGGAATTGTCCTACAAAGCAATTGGTTTTTTTCGCTATAAGTTGATCCAGGTCATGGTTAACAAAAGACAGTTGCGCTAAACGAATTGTGTATTCATTTCGTTTTCCTGAATCGGCAAGCCACTACAATCCGGCGGTGTTTATTCCTACGGCTTTGGGCGAAACTGGGCGAACCTGATTTGTGGAGCGAACCATGACTGCCAGTGCGGAGAAATACACCCGCCAGACCCTCCTCGACGTCCAGCCGCTGACCTCCAGCCTGTTCAGCCTGCGTACCACCCGCGATGCCGGTTTCCGCTTTCGTGCCGGCCAGTTTGCCCGCCTGGGCGTGACCAAGGCCGATGGCAGCGTGGTCTGGCGGGCCTATTCGATGGTGTCGTCGCCGTTCGACGAGCACCTGGACTTCTATTCCATCGTCGTCCCTGGCGGCGAGTTCACCAGTGAACTGAGCCGTTTGCGCGAAGGTGACGAGCTGCTGATCGACCGCCAGGCCTTCGGTTATCTGACCCTCGACCGCTTCGTCGATGGCCGTGATCTCTGGCTGCTGGCCACCGGCACGGGGATCGCACCGTTTCTCTCCATCCTCCAGGACTTCGAGGCCTGGGAACGTTTCGAAACCATCAAGCTGGTGTACTCGGTACGTGAAGCCCGCGAGCTGGCCTACCTGGACCTGATCGCCGGACTGGAGCAGCGCGAGTACCTGGCCGAGTACGCCGGCAAGCTGCAGTTCATCCCGGTGGTCACGCGCGAGCAGCATCCCGGTGCCCTGAACGGCCGGATCACTACCCTGATCGAGAACGGCGAGCTGGAGCGCGCAGCGGGTCTGGAACTGATTCCGGAGCATTCGCGAGTGATGCTGTGCGGCAACCCGCAGATGATCGACGACACCCGGCAGGTGCTGAAGGCCCGCGGCTTGAACCTGAGCCTGAGCCGGCGGCCGGGGCAGGTGGCGGTGGAGACTTACTGGTAAACCTGTGGGACCGCGTTGCGGTCCTTCGCGGGCAAGCCACGCTCCTACCGTAAGCGGGCCCTGCAGGAGCGTGGCTTGCCCGCGAAGAGCCCGGACTCTTCAGGGCTTGTTGTTCTGTTCCTTGAGCAGATCACGAATCTCGGTCAGCAGGGTCTCCTGCGGCGTCGGCGCTGGCGGCACGCTTGGCGCCACGGCCTCTTCGCGCTTCAGGCGGTTGATCACCTTCACGCCCATGAAGATGGCGAATGCCACGATCACGAAATCGATCACTGTCTGGATGAACTTGCCGTAGGCCAGCACCACTGCTGGTACGTCCCCTTGCGCGGCCTTGAGGGTGATCGCCAGGTCGCTGAAATCCACCCCGCCAATGATCAGGCCCAACGGTGGCATCACCACGTCGCCGACAAAAGACGAAACGATCTTGCCGAATGCTGCGCCGATGATGATACCGACGGCCATGTCGACCACATTGCCCTTGACCGCAAAGGCTTTGAATTCACTGATCATGCCCATGGTTTATTCCTTGTAACAATTGAAGGGGGTCGACGCAGTGTAATTCAGCCTGTGGCTTCATGCGCTGCGTCCGCTACAAATGACCCCGCTCATAGCCATTGGTTTGGTCGCGATTGGCGCCATTCCCGGCGCGGCGGCTATCATGGCGACTTTTTCCAGGAGATTGCCCATGGCCAAGGCCAAGCGCTTGTACGGCTGCACCGAGTGCGGTGCGACCTTCCCCAAATGGGCCGGCCAATGCAGTGAATGCGGCGCCTGGAACACCCTCACCGAAACCATGATCGAGAGCGGCGGCGCGGCCGCGCCCAGCGGTCGCACCGGCTGGGCCGGGCAGCAGGCGCAGATCAAGACCCTCGCCGAAGTCTCCATCGAGGAAATTCCGCGGTTCTCCACCGCCAGTGCCGAACTCGACCGGGTACTCGGCGGCGGCCTGGTGGACGGTTCGGTGGTGCTGATCGGCGGCGATCCGGGCATCGGCAAGTCCACCATCCTCCTGCAGACCCTTTGTCATATCGCTGCGCGCATGCCGGCGCTGTACGTCACCGGCGAGGAGTCGCAGCAGCAGGTGGCCATGCGCGGCCGGCGCCTGGGGCTGCCGCTGGACAAGCTGCGGGTGATGACCGAGACCTGCATCGAAAGCATCATCGCCACGGCGCGCAGCGAGAAGCCCAAGGTCATGGTGATCGACTCGATCCAGACCATCTTCACCGAGCAACTGCAATCGGCACCGGGCGGCGTCGCCCAGGTCCGCGAGAGTGCCGCGTTGCTGGTGCGCTACGCCAAGCAGAGTGGCACGGCGATCTTCCTGGTCGGCCACGTCACCAAGGAAGGCGCCCTGGCCGGCCCGCGGGTGCTGGAGCACATGGTCGACACCGTGCTGTATTTCGAAGGCGAGTCCGACGGCCGCCTGCGTTTGCTGCGGGCGGTGAAGAACCGCTTCGGCGCGGTCAACGAACTCGGCGTGTTCGGCATGACCGATCGCGGTCTGAAGGAAGTGTCCAACCCTTCGGCGATCTTCCTTACCCGAACCCAGGACGAAGTGCCGGGCAGCGTGGTCATGGCCACCTGGGAAGGGACCCGGCCGATGCTGGTGGAGGTCCAGGCGCTGGTGGACGACAGCCACCTGGCCAACCCGCGCCGGGTCACCCTCGGCCTCGACCAGAACCGCCTGGCCATGCTGCTGGCGGTGCTGCATCGCCACGGTGGCATCCCCACCCACGACCAGGACGTGTTTCTCAACGTGGTTGGCGGGGTCAAGGTGCTGGAAACCGCTTCCGACCTGGCGCTGCTCGCAGCGGTGATGTCGAGCCTGCGCAACAAGTCGCTGTCCCAGGGTTTGCTGGTGTTCGGCGAGGTGGGTCTGTCGGGTGAGGTACGCCCGGTGCCAAGCGGCCAGGAGCGCTTGAAGGAAGCCGCCAAGCACGGCTTCAAGCGCGCCATCGTGCCCAAGGGCAACGCGCCGAAGGAGGCCCCGGCGAGCTTGCAGGTGGTGGCGGTTACCCGTCTGGAACAGGCCCTCGACGCCTTGTTCGAAGAATAGGTCGGCAGGGAAGGGCTTCTTGCAAGTGATTCTCACTAACGAGTAGCATGGCGCCTCCTTCCCGATAGCCTCCTGGAGTTCGCGTGGCGGAGTCCGACCTCAAGCGCCTGTTCCTCAAGCACGCGAAAACCCTGCAGGGCCTGCTCACGCGCAAGGTGCGCGACCCGCAGCTGGCCGCCGACCTGGTGCAGGAAAGCTTCCTGCGCCTGGCCGAGCAGCAGGCCAGCGAGCGCATCGACAATACGCCGGCGTACCTCTACCGCACGGCGCACAACCTGATGATCGACCACATGCGCCAGCAACAGCGGCGCAAGACCGACCTGGTGCCCCACGAAGCCCTCGAAGGCATTGTCGAAGACAGCCCCGGCCTGGAAGACAGCACCGCCGCGGAACAGCATATGCGCCGCCTGCGCGCGGCGATGAACGACCTGCCGCCGCGCACCCGGGAAATCTTCCGTCTCAACCGCCTCGAAGGGCTGACCCACGCCGAGGTCGCCAGGCGCCTGGAGATCTCCGACAGCTCGGTGCAGAAGCACCTTTCCAAGGCGCTGGCCTATGTGATGCAGTGTTTGCAGGAACCCGGATGACGAACGGTTTACTGGGAAATGTGCCTTCAGACGTCAGCCTTTACATAAGCAGAATTCGAGAGAACCGTGTGAGCAGCCAGATCCCGCCAGAGCAAGCAATCCGCGAGCAGGCCGCCGAGTGGGCGGTATTGCTGGACGCCGGAGGCCTGAGTCCCGCGCAGACCCAGGCCTTGGCCGAATGGCGCGAGCGTGACCCACGCCATGCCCGGGCCTTGGCCTTCGCCCAGGCGACCTGGAGCGACCTGGGGCGCCTCGGGCATCTGGACGAGCCGCAGGTGACCCCGGCGGCATTGCCTGGCGTGCCTCGGCCAGTGGCCGGTCGCCGTCGGCGTTCGCGCCTGCGCTGGGTCGCCAGTACCGCCGCCGCGCTGCTGGTTGCGGTATTCGTCGTGGATCGCGGCCCGGAAATCGTCCTGCGCCTGAATGCCGACTACGTCACCGGGCGAGGCGAGATCCGCCAGGTCAGCCTGCCCGACGGCAGCAAGGTCGACCTCGACAGCGGCACCGCCATCAGCCTTGCCTACAGCGACAGCGAACGACGGGTGCGCCTGTTGTCCGGGGACGCGGTGTTCGAGGCCGCGCCGATGGCCGGCAAGGAGACACGGCCTTTTGTCGTCGAGTACGCCGGCGCGACCACCCGGGCACTGGGCACGCGCTTCGTGGTTGGCGGCGAGGGGCAGGGTGGCTGGGTCGGCATGCTCGAACACGCCACCCGGGTGAGCCTTCTCGAAGCGCCGGCCAGTGGTGTCGCCGAGCGAGTGCTGGAGGAAGGCAAGAGCCTGCGCTATGACCCGCAGCAGGGGATCCGCCCCTGGCCGGAGCAGGACCCGCGCCGGGCCAGCGCCTGGCAGCGTGGCTTGCTGATCTTCGAGCGCGAGCCGCTGGCCCAGGTGGCCGAGCAGATCAACCGCTACCGTGGCGGGCATGTCGTGATCACCGATGCCGCGCTGGCGCGACGGGAAGTGAGTGGCATGTTCCGTCTCGACAACCTCGACCAGGCGCTGGTGATGCTGACCGATGAGCTCAAGGTCAAGCGGGTCGATCTGCCTGGGTTGACCCTGATCTACTGAAAGACCTTCGCTGTTCTTCAGGACCTCATCGCTGGCAAGCCAGCTCCCACAGTGACCGCGTGCCGCTGACTCTGTGGGAGCTGGCTTGCCAGCGATGAGGCCCTCAAACCCCCTGCAAATCCTGCCTCCCGACCCCTCTCCCAGATTCCCCAAAAATTTATTTACTGACTTTTCCCACCCCGCTCGTCTGATTGTTGAGATTGATTTTCATTACTAGAAAACGCCAACACAGCGAGCAGCACGAAGTGACCACTCCACAACAACGACATTTGCGCCTCAACCGGATTGCCCTGACCTGCAATCTGCTGCTGGGTGCCTGCATCCTGCCGATGGGGATCGGTGCGGTACAGGCGGTCGAGCAGAACAGCGGATCGACCCAGCGCACTGCGCTGATTCGCTTCGACATCCCGGCCCAATCCCTGGACAGCGCCGTACTGGCCTTCGCCGAGCAGGCCAAGGTCCAGGTGTTCTTCGATAGCCGCAAGCTGGCCGGCCTGCGCAGCGAAGGGCTGCACGGCGAGCACACCTCGCAGGAAGGGCTGGCCGTACTGCTGGGCGGCAATCCGGTGCGCTACCGCTTCACCGGCAATGATCAGGTCGGCCTGGAGCGCCTGAGCGACGACGGCAAGTCCATGGAACTGGGCGCCACCCGCATCCAGTCCCGGGGCGACGGTGACTGGGTCTACACCACGCCGCGCTCGGTAGCGGTGATCACCCGCGAGCAGATCGACAAGCGCCCGCCACGCCATGCCGCCGACATGCTGGAAGAAACCGCCGGCGTCTACACCGCGGTCAACCAGCGCGACCAGGGCCTCTCGGTGAACATCCGCGGCGTGCAGGACTACGGCCGGGTCAACATGAACATCGACGGCATGCGCCAGAACTTCAACGTCAACGGCCACCAGCAGCGCAACGGCATCATGGTGGTGGACCCGGAGTTCATCAGCTCGGTCGACATCGAAAAGGGCTCGCAGTCGGGCATGGGCGGCGCCGGCGTGCTGGGCGGTATCGCCAGTTTCAACACCGTGCAGGCCAGCGAGTTCCTCGGGCCGGACAAGGAGTACGGCGGCCGCATCCGCGCCGGCCATGGCATCGGTGAACTGGGCAATGGCACCTATTTCAACGGCAGCGCGCTGTTCGCCTTCGGCAACGAAGTGGGCGACCTGCTGCTCGGTGTCAGCGAGCGGCACTTCGGTGACTACCGCGCCGGCAGCAACGACAAGGACAACCTCGGCACCCAGATCCGTGCCCGTGAACTCTGGCCGAAGGCCTGGAACGACTGGGTGGAAGACGAGGTGGGCGACATGGGCAGCGTGACCCGTTCGCGCCTGCTCAAGGTCGGGCTCAACCTGCCCCACGACCAGCGTGTGCAGTTCAACTACATCGAGACCGATACCGACAGCAAGGACTCCTGGACCTGGTTCGATTACGAGAATGACTCGTTCTACTACCAGCGCAGCGGCGCTACCGACCTCAACGCGAAGAATGCTTCGATCGACTACAGCTTCAGCCCTGACAACGATCTGATCGATGTGAAGGCGAAAGTCTACTTCGTACGTACCCGCATGGACCGCTGGAACGCCGCCAGCACCGCGAGCCTCAGCAGCGGCAACTGGTTTCCCGACTACAACGACCGCTTCCAGACCGACACCTGGGGTCTGCAACTGCAGAACACTTCGCGCTTCTATATTGGCGCCAAGGACAAGCTGACTCTGGAGTACGGCACCGAGCTGTTCCAGGACGAGTTCAAGCCGTCGACCGACCGGGTTCCGGCGGCCAACGAGCAGGCCTATCCCTATGTGCAAGGGGCTACCCCGGAGGGCAAGAAGCTGACCGCTAGCCTCTTTGCCCAGGCGCAGTATGAACATGACGACTGGCTGACCCTGGACGCCGGGCTGCGCTATGACCGTTATCGACTGAGTGGCGAAAGCGGCATGACGCTCTGGATGTTTCCCGAAGGCCCCTATGAGGCAGGTGGGGTAGTCAAGAGCCAGCAGCATCTGATCTTTGATGAAACCACCGAGCAGGGTCGCTTCTCGCCGACCTTCGGCATCGCCGTCAAGCCGGGAGTGGACTGGTTGCAGCTCTATACCCGCTGGGGGCGTGGCTGGCGTTCGCCGGCGGTCACGGAGGTGTTCATGACCGGTCGTCCGCATGCTGGCGGCGGCGCCGAGATGGTGTATCCCAACCCGTATCTCAAGCCGGAGACCTCTCACGATTGGGAGCTCGGCTTCAATATTTTCAAGGAATCGCTGCTGCGTGATGGCGACCGCTTTGGCTTGAAAGTGGCGTACTTCGATACGCGGATCGACAACTTCTCGTTTCTCGACGTCAACGTCAGCCTGCCGGACGAAACCGCTTCGGGCATCGGCCTGGGCCGGATGGCTTACCAGAACAACGAAGAGACCACCCGCTTCAGGGGTGTCGAATATTCCCTGGACTACGACGCAGGCCGCTACTACGGCCGGCTCTCCTACACCCACATGATCGGCACCAACGACTTCTGTTCGCAGCAGTTCTACATGGGCGGGGCGAAAAGCACCGTGCGCGTCGGTACGGTGACCCGCGCGGTCCAGGTCGGCAACCGCATCGTGATGCGTCAGTTCGCGGTCAACCAGGCGGTCCCCAACGACGCCATGAGCAACCAGATCACCTGCGGCAACATCATGGGCAACGCCACCTACATGCCGGCCGATCGCGGCTCGCTGACCCTGGGCATGCGCTTCCTCGACAACACCCTCGATGTCGGCGGCCGCCTGCGCTACAGCAAAGGCAACGGGGCCAACCTGGACACCCCGACCTACGCCAACCTCGACCAGGCCCTTTGGCCGAAATACAAGGTCTACGACCTGTTCGCCAGCTACTGGATGACCCCGCAGGTCAACCTGACCCTGGCCCTGGAGAACGCCACCGACCAGGCCTATTTCGTCGCCATGGGCGACGTCAACAACCTGTCCCTGGCTCGCGGGCGCACCCTGACCGGGATGCTGGAATACAAGTTCTGATTTGTTGCAATCAACGATTTTGTCCTTCAGGACAAAAACGAGGGCAGGAGCCTTCGTCAAACCACCAAAACGTTCAGAGGAACAGTTATGAGCCTTTCCGTTACTTACGATGCCGTCTTCGCCAACTACACCGTCGACCAGTACCTGTCGGAGTGGGCCACCGGATTCGCTACCGCAGGTCATGGCACCAGCAACACGGGTGGCTTCAACACCGGCACCTACGACGGCAGCGAGTACGCCACCCATGGTGCCAACGGCTCCGACTACGCATTCATTGCCGGTAGCGATACCGCCAATGGCCTGCACTATGTGTTCACCCCTGGGGTTCCGTCCGGCAGCAACTTCAACCACTACCTGTGGGGTGCACTGGACGAGGTGTCGCTGGGCTATGAACTGGGTGGCGGTCAGGGTAGCGATTTCACCCTGCAACAGGACGTGGTCACCTTCGCTGGTCTTGACCTGGATTCCGCGCTGGGTGCCGGCCGTACCGGCAACGAAGTGCACCAGACCATTTTCGGCCTGATGCAGGGCAACACTTCTGCCCTGGAAGGCGTGCTGGACACTCTGCTGGCTACCTATGGCGTGTCCACCGACAACACCTTCGCCGACATCACCGCAGCCATCAACGCTGCTTCGGCCACCGCCGTCGGCGTCCAGTCCCAGGTCGACGACCTGGCCCTGGCTGCCTGATAGCGGGCAATAAAAAGCGAATGGCAGGTCACCCTGGCATTCGCTGATCTGCTGCATTCACCCCGCAGCCCGTGTCTTTGCCGGGCGCTGGCTGCGGTGGTGCGAATTCTGTGACGAGGGTGCGCCGATTGCAATCGCCCACCGTCGTCGTCTGCGAGGAATCCAAGCAATGGGAACCGCTCCCGTTTCCGGCGACGAAGTGCGCCAGGCGCTCAAGGCGTGCCGCGCCGGCTTTGCCAACGTCGGCATGTTCAGCGCGGTGATCAACCTGCTGATGCTGGCGCCGGCCCTGTACATGCTGCAGGTCTACGACCGGGTGCTGTCCTCGGGCAACGAGATGACCCTGCTCATGCTCAGCCTGATGGTGGTCGGCCTGTTCGGCTTCATGGGCCTGCTGGAGTGGGTGCGCAGCCTGGTGGTGATCCGCCTGGGCACGCGCATGGACCTGCGCCTCAACCCTCGCGTGTTCCAGGCGGCCTACGAGGTCAGCCTGGCCGGTGGCAAGAGCGCCGCCGGCCAGGTGCTGGCGGACCTGACCAGCCTGCGTCAGTTCGCCACCGGCCAGGCGCTGTTCGCCTTCTTCGATGCGCCCTGGTTCCCGGTGTACCTCGCGGTGATGTTCATGTTCAGCCCATGGCTGGGCCTGATGGCGCTGGTTGGCGCGATACTGCTGGGCGCCTTGGCCTGGCTGAACGAACGCCTGACGCAGAAGCCCTTTGCCGATGCCGGGCGCCTGTCCCAGCAGGCTGGCGTGCAGGCCAGTGGCAACCTGCGCAATGCCGAGGCGATGGAAGCCATGGGCATGCTCGATGCGGTGCGCCAGCGCTGGACCGCGTTGCACCATGGCTTCCTCGGCCTGCAAAACCATGGCAGCGAGCGTGCCGCGGCGGTGGCGGCGGTGTCGCGGACGCTACGCCTGACCCTGCAATCCCTGGTCCTCGGCCTCGGCGCCTGGCTGGCCCTGGAGAAGCAGGTGAGCCCGGGCATGATGGTGGCCGGTTCGATCCTCATGGGCCGGGTGCTGGCGCCCATCGACCAGTTGATCGCGGTGTGGCGTCAGTGGGGCTCGGCGCGCCAGGCCTATACGCGGCTCAACGAACTGCTGCTGGCCCAGCCGCCGCGTCCCGAAGGCATGCCGTTGCCGGCCCCGAGCGGGCGGCTGGTGGTGGAGCAGGTCACCGCGATGCTGCCCGGCACGCGCAAGCCCTGCCTGAGCAACCTCGCCTTCGCCCTTGAGGCCGGCGATTCGCTGGGCATCATCGGCGCCTCCGGCTCGGGCAAGTCGACCCTGGCCCGCCTGCTGGTCGGTGCGGCCAACCCCTTCGACGGCAAGGTCCGCCTGGACGGTGCCGACCTGCAGCGCTGGGACAAGGTGCTGCTCGGCCAGCACCTCGGCTACCTGCCCCAGGACGTGCAGTTGTTCGCCGGCAGCATCGCCGAGAACATCGCCCGCCTCGGCGAGGTGGATGCCGATGCGGTGATCGCCGCGGCGCAACTGGCCGGGGTGCACGACATGATCCTCAAGTTCCCGGCGGGCTATGACACCCAGTTGGGTGAGGGTGGCAGCGGTCTTTCCGGCGGCCAGCGCCAGCGCGTCGGCCTGGCCCGGGCGCTGTACAACCTGCCCGCGCTGATCGTCCTCGACGAACCCAACTCCAACCTCGACGAAGCCGGTGAGCAGGCACTGCTCGCGGCCATCGCCAAGGTGCGCGAACAACGCCGCACCCTGGTCCTGATCACCCACAAGCCGGCGCTGCTGTCCGGGCTGGAAAAGTTGCTGGTGTTGCAGAACGGCCAGTTGCAGGCCTTCGGCCCGACCGCGCGGGTGCTCCAGGATCTGCAAAAGGCCGCCCGGCCCGCCGCTGTACCGACGCCCGCACCTACCGCCTTGCGCAGCCCTGCCACCGTCAGCATGAGCTACGGCACACCGAGAGCCTGATTCGATGAAAGCAACCGCTCCCCTCCCTGCCAATGTGTTGAGCATGGACGATCGCCGTCCCGCCCGGATCGGGCGCTGGCTGGTCATCGCCGGCTTCGGCGGCTTCATGCTCTGGGCCGCCCTGGCGCCGCTGGACAAGGGCGTGCCGCTGTCCGGCAACGTGGTGGTCGCTGGCAGCCGCCAGGCAGTGCAGCACCCCACGGGCGGGGTGATCGAGCAACTGCTTGTGCGCGATGGTGACCAGGTCACGGCGGGGCAGGTGCTGTTGCGCCTCGACCCGACCCAGGCCCGGGCCCAGTACGAGTCGCTGCGGGTGCAGTTGCTCACCGCCCGGGCCATGCAGGCCCGCCTGGTCGCCGAGCGTGACGGGCAGGCGACGGTGCAGTACCCGGCCGAGTTGCAGAAGGACGCCAGCGAACCCTGGCTGGCGGCGATCCTGGAAACCCAGCGGCAATTGCTGAGCAGTCGCCGCCAGGCGTTGGAAATGGAACTGGGCGGGGTGCGTGAAAGCATCGCCGGGTCCCAGGCCAGCCTCGACGGCCTGCAAGGTTCGCTGTCCGCCAAACAGGACCAGCGCGCCGCCTTGCAGGAGCAGTTGCAGGGCCTGCGCGAGCTGGCCCGAGACGGCTATATCCCGCGCAATCGCCTGCTGGAAAGCGAGCGCCTGTATGCCCAGGTCAACGGTTCGATTTCCGAGGACCTGGGCAATATCGGCCGCACCCGTCGCCAGTTGCAGGAACTGAAGCTGCGCATTGCCCAGCGTCAGCAGGAATACCAGCGCGAGGTCAGCCAGCAACTCACCGAGGCGCAGTCCAGTGCCGCCGATCTCGACAACCGCCTGCGCAGCGCCGCCTTCGACCTGGCCAGCACCGAGGTCAAGGCGCCGGCCAGCGGCACGGTGGTGGGCTCCAGCGTGTTCACCAATGGCGGGGTGATCGCCCGTGGCCAGTCGCTGATGGAGATCGTCCCGCGTGACGTGCCCCTGCTGGTGGATGCCCGGGCTTCGGTGGAGCTGGTCGATCGACTGCATCCGGGGCTACCGGTGGAGCTGCTGTTCGTCGCCTTCAACCAGAGCACCACGCCCCGGGTCGAGGGCGAGGTAACCCTGGTTTCCGCCGACCGCCTGCTCGATGAGAAGAACGGCCAGCCGTACTACCAGGTGCGCGTGCGGGTCAGCGAAGAGGGCCTGCGCCAACTGGTCGGACAGGACATCCGTCCGGGCATGCCGGTGGAAGCCTTCGTTCGCACCGGCGAGCGCTCGATGCTCAATTACCTGTTCAAGCCGTTGACCGACCGGGCCCATGTCGCCCTGGCGGAGGAATGATGCGCCTGTTGTCCTGCGTGATGCTGCTGGGCCTGAGCCTGCCGGCCATGGCCGTCGACCTGAGTGACGCCCTGGCCCTGGCCTTGCGCAACGATCCGACCTTCCACGCCGCCATCGCCGAGCGCGATGCCGGCCTGGAGTACCGCGCCATCGGCCGGGCCAAGCTGCTGCCCAACCTGTCGTACCGCTACAACAATGCGCGCAACGACTCAGAGGTGACCCAGTCGACCACTGCCGGCAACATCACCCAGCAGCGCGACTACCGCAGCTACTCCTCGACCCTGACCCTGCAGCAGCCGCTGTTCGACTACGGCGCCTGGGCCGAATACCGCCAGGGCGTGGCCAGGTCATTGCTGGCCGATGCGCAGTTCCGCGGCCGCGGCCAGGAACTGGTGGTGCGTCTGTTCCAGGCCTACAGCGAAGCGCTGCTGGCCAGCGAGCAGATCGCCCTGGCCCAGGCTCAGCGCCGTGCCTATGCCGAACAGTTGACCCTGAACGAACGCCTGCTCAAGGGCGGCGAGGGCACCCGTACCGATGTGCTGGAAACCCGTGCCCGCTACGAGCTGGCCAAGGCCCAGGAAATCGAGGCGACCGACAACCTGGATGCCGCGCTGCGCGCCTTGCAGGCCATCGTCGGCGAGCCGCTGGAAGTGGAAGATCTGGCGCCGCTGGCGGCGGGCTTCAAGGTCGATCCGCTGGCGGGCAGCTTCGAGCATTGGCGTAGCCAGGCGGTGAGCAACAACGCACAACTGGTCGCCCAGCGTCATGCGGTCGAGGTGGCGGACCAGGGTGTCGAGCGCAATCGCGCCGGGCACCTGCCGAGCCTCAGCGCCTACGCCAGCACCGGGCGTTCCAGCTCCAGTTCGGAGAGCACCTATAACCAGCGCTATGACACCGACAGCATCGGCATCCAGCTGAGCGTGCCGCTGTTCGCCGGTGGCGGCGTGTCGGCGGCGACCCGCCAGGCCGCGGCGCAACGCGACCAGGTGCAATACCAGTTGGACGGCTTGCTTAACGACACCCTCAACGAGCTGCGCAAACAGTTCAACCTGTGTGCCAGCAGCGTGGCGAAGATCCGCGCCTATGAACTGGCTGTGGAGTCGGCGGACCGGCTGATCGATGCCACGCGCAAGAGTGTCGCAGGCGGTGAGCGGGTCAACCTCGATGTACTCGATGCCGAGCAGCAGCTGTACGGTGCCCGGCGTGACCTGGCCCAGGCCCGCCATGACTACTTGCGGGCCTGGTTGCAGGTGCACTATCTGGCGGGGACTCTGGAAGCCAGCGACTTGCAGCGACTGGACAGGTACTTCGCCAGCCGTGGCAGCCCGGCGACCGCCAGTCGCTGAGGCAGCGGCCAGCGCCAGCGTGGTGGCAGCGACATGCGCCAGCGCACGGCCCGCGCCATGCGCTGGCGTTCACTGACCAGCCAGAGCATGGCCAGTAGCATCACCAGCAGGTGCCCCTGCTGGACCAGCATCGGCAACAGCATCGCCGGCCAGCACGAGAGCACGCACCAGCCACCGTTGCTTATCCCGTAGCCCAGGCAATCGCGCACCACCGGCCAGCCGAACGCGGAAATCCGCGGCGCGTTATGGCAACGGTTGAGGGCGATCTGCTTGAGCGGGGCGGCCTGCCATAGCAGGGTTGCCGGCAAGGCCAGGGTCGCCAGCAGCCACAGGCGGTCGCCGGCCAGCAACTTCAGGCCGATCGACAACAGAGTCAGTACGAGCCCGGCGATGCTCCATACCGCTACGTAGCCCGCCAGAAACACCAGGATCGCCAGCGGCCGCCGTCGGGGCAGACTGCGGTGCCACAGGGTGAGCAGCGGTTCGGCGAGCAGCAGCGGCATCATGGCCAGGAGCATCAGCAGCCACGCTTGCCATAGCCCGAGCGGATCGAGGACCAGGGCCTGGGTCAGGCCCCGCCAGCCCAGCCCCGACAGCAGATCGGCGATGGAGCCGCAGAACGCTGGTAGCGCCGATTGTGTCGGCGCCGCCAGCAATGCAGCCCAGCCGGCCAGGCTGGCGGTTGCCAGCCATGGCCAGGGACCGTGCAGCCAGGCGTGGCCGTTGTGACTCACGGCCATCCTTACTCGCCCTGGCGGTAGATGCTGATGCGGCCTACCGAGAGCTCGTCGTCGGCGCTCAGGTCCTTGTCCGGGACCAGGTCGATCTGCACCTGCGCCAGGTCCAGCGCCCCCTTGGCCCGCAGGGCGTTGACGATCTCGGTGATCTCCAGCGAGGCATTGACTCCGTTGCCGCCGTGGGGATCGGCGGGATCGCTGGCCGCCGCGACACCGAACAGCGAGACACCGCCGGCGCACAGTTCCGGGTGCGCGTCCGGCTGGGCTCCAGCGGGCAGGCCGACGTAGACCTCGATGAACACGTTGTTGCGCTGGCCGCGGATGCTTTCCAGGTTGAGGAACACACGCTCGTGGCTGGGGGCGGCGACGTTGTTCGCAACCAGGCCCTTGGCGGCCAGGTGCTTCGCCACTTTCGCCACGCCAGGCTTGTCCAGGCGTACCTGGCTGACGCTCTTGCGGCCCACCAGCTTGAGGCTGCTGCTGTTGGCTCCGATCAGTTCGACGACGGGTTCCTTCACTGCGGCCACCGCTGCTTTGGCGGCGAAGGCGGCGACCTGCTTGGGTGCGGGCGCGGCTTTCGGCACGGGATCATGGAAGCTTTCATAGGTATAGCCGAGCGTCTTCAGGTCGAGCGTCTCGCCGACTTTCCAGAAGCGGCTGTCGCCATTCTCGTCCGGGAACACGAAGGGGCTGTCCTGGGGCGGGCCGTTGACGAAGTCCGGCTCCTTGGGGTTGTGATGGTGCGGGTCACGGTTCAGCCAGATCTGCCAGAGCCGGTCGATATTGGCGTGGTGCAGCCAGAACACCGGGTCGAGGCCTGCGGTACGGGTGTCCGCCATCAGGCCCTCGTGGTTGGCCTTGCCCGGCTTGCCATTGTCACCGCCGACCATGTTGTGCACCTGGTTGTGCGGCATGCTTTCCAGCAGGCCGAAGACCAGGTCTTCGGCGGGAGTGGTGACCGGATTCTGGCCGCCGAAGCCGGCGTTGCCCTTGGGCGTGCCCTTGTAGAGCAGTTCGTTGGCGGCGTCGGTGAAGTCGATCTTGGCCGGCGTCAGTTCGACCTTGCCTTTGCCGTCCGTGCCGTAGCGCAACCGGGTTGGCAGGGCCAAGGGGTTCGGGCTGCCATCTGGCAGGGTCTTCTCGTAGAACGCCTGGGGCAGGCCCAGGGTCTCGGGCCGTTCCAGGTAATCGTCGTAATCCCAATAGGGCAGCGCCCAGTCCGACGGGCCGCCAAGCTTGACCACCGCCGCGCGGACGATCTGCTCGAACGCCAGCAGGTAAGGGCGGTGCCAGGGCAGGAAGAACCAGGTGCGATGCTGGCAACGGCCCCAGTACAACTCGCGGACCGAGGCCGGCGGCAGTTCCTCACCTGGGCGGTAGTAGCCGTCGTTGGCCCAGAGTTCGGCCTTGAAGCCGTGGATGGCGGCGAGAAAGCGCCAACTGGTGGGGTCGGTGATCGGGCGCTTCTGCAACTCGTGGACGGCCTTGGCGTACCACAGCAGGGTCGGGTTCCAGGTCTCGCCGAGCTTCCACAAATCCTTGCGTATGTAGGTCATGTCCACACCCTCCTTGATCCTTGTTGGGAGAAATCCATACGGCCGGTTGACGATAGAACATGGCCATTAAATTGCCATGGCACTGTGTCGGAATCTTCGGCAGTCGCTGCAACGCCCATGAAAAAGGGCCGGTGCTTGCGCACCGGCCCTTGTGGACTGCCGTGTTATCAGTGTTCCGCGACGGCTGATCGTCGTGGCGCTGTCCCGGCATGTTCTCCATCGGCGACCATCGGGATTTCCTTCCCTTCGGCATCGAACAGCTTGCCGTCCTTGAAGTAGTCGCCATCACGCAGGGCGGAGATATCGGAGTAGATGACGGTGCGCTCGTAGCCTGCGGCAAATACCGATTGCTGGTCCGAGTTGCCCGTCTTGAAGTGGTTGAACAGCAGGTTCAGGGAGATCGCCATGATCGCCGCCGAGCTGATGCCCGAGTGGAAGATGGTCTCGAACCAGTTCGGGAAGTGATCGTAGAAGTTCGGTGCGGCGATCGGGATCATGCCGAAGCCCAGGGAGGCGGCGACGATGATCAGGTTCATGTTGTTCTTGTATTCCACCTTGGACAGGGTGCGGATGCCGCTGGCTGCCACGGTGCCGAACAGCACGATGCCGGCGCCGCCAAGGACCGAGGTCGGCACTGCGGCAATCACCCGGCCCATGATCGGCAGCAGGCCGAGGATCACCAGGATCACACCGCCGGTGGCCACCACGTAGCGGCTCTTCACCCCGGTCACGGCGACCAGGCCGACGTTCTGGGCGAAGGCGCTTTGGGTGAAGGAGCCGAAGATCGGTGCCAGGATGCTCGACGCCATGTCGGCGCGCAGGCCGTCGCCGAGGCGGCGGGAGTCGACCTTGGTGTCGATGATTTCACCGACGGCGAGGATGTCCGCCGAGGTTTCCACCAGGGTCACGATGATCACGATGCACATCGACAGGATCGCGGCGATGTGGAAGGTCGGCATGCCGAAGTGGAACGGCGAGGGCAGGGCGACCAGCGGGCCTTCCAGCACCTTGCTGAAGTCGGCCATGCCCAGCGACCAGGCGATCAGGGTGCCGATGACCATCGCCAGGAGAATCGACAGGCGCGAGATCGACGCGCTGCCGAGCTTGCTCAGGGCCAGCACGATGGCGAAGGTCAGTGCGGCCAGGCCAATGTTTTCCATGCTGCCGAATTCCGGCGACTTGCTGTTGCCGCCCATTACCCAGCGTGCGGCGACCGGCATCAGGGTCAGGCCGATGGTGGTGATGACGATACCGGTCACCAGTGGCGGGAAGTACTTGGTGATGCGCGAGAAGATCGGCGTGATCAGGAAGCCCAGGAACGAGGCTGCCATCACCGCGCCAAGCACGCCTGGCAGACCGCCGCCGCCTTCGGTGGTGAGGATCGCGCCCATGGTCGCGACACCGGCGAAGGACACGCCCTGGACCAGCGGCAACTGGCAACCGAAGAACGGCAGTCCGAGGGTTTGCAGGAGCGTCGCCAGGCCGCCGGCGAACAGCGACGCGGCGATCAGCAGGCCGATCTCGGCCGGGCCCAGGCCGGCAGCCTGGCCCAGGATCAGCGGCACCGCAACGATACCGCCATACATCGTCAGAACGTGTTGCAGACCATAAGCGACGTTGGCACCCAGGCCGAGGTTTTCGTCTTCCGGACGAGGCGCGGTGGAAGACGTGCTTGGTGAGGACGTATTCATGGGAGCAGGATCTCGGTATTTATTGTTGTGCCGCTACTGTAGACATCTGTTGCCAAACATTGCCAGAGAAATTGTATACAATTTATCGATTGGCGCAGGAACAGTAAGGCCATTGATTTGGCCTGATCCGGGTTGCAGTAATCGTTCCAAATACGCAAAAGCGCTGTATCACGGCGAGATAAAAACCGTGTACAGCGCGCAGGAAGCTGTCGGAGTGGACAGGAAATGTCGCGAGGGCGAGAAGGGTAGGAGGCTAAAAGATCTTAAACTTCGATCAATTCGTGGAATTCACGCTCCAGTTCGGTGCGGTCGGCCAGGTTGAGCTCTATAAGGCGGCGCAAATGCTCCATCGATGGCATGTCGATGTGCAGGCAGATAAAGCCCAGCTGGGTGTCCTCGACATGGCGCAACTGCACCTGCATATTGACCACCGCTTCCGGGCTCAGGCGGATGGCGGCATCGAACAGCTGTTCGGCATCGGCGTCCCAATTGGCCGGGGACTCCACCAGCAGGCCCTTCAAGGAGATGTCGATCAGGTCCACCGGCCAGCGCCGGTTGCCCTGGACCAGTTCGGTGGGGGCATCGAAGGCAATGCGTTTGAAGCGTCGACGTTCGTTCTGCTCGCTCATGGTCGGCCCTCCGGGGGTGCACTCGACAACTATAGACCAGCGTCTGTTGCGCAGTGCTTGCCAGCTCCGGCCAAGGGGCGCAATCTCGCGTGGTGGCCATGGGCTCTGGAGGCTCTAGACCAACGTTGGGCTGGCCTTTCCGGCCAGTGTCGCTAGACTCGAAACGCTACCTTTTAATCCATTAGCTGGAAGCGAACCATGAACAACAATAATAGCCTGGCCCGCCATATCCCATGGCTGGTGCTGGCAGTACTAGGGGCCTGTGCGCTCGGGGTGGTTGCCCTGCGGCGTGGTGAAGCCATCAATGCCTTGTGGATTGTCGTCGCCTCGGTGGCGATCTACCTGGTCGCGTACCGTTACTACAGCCTGTTCATCGCCACCAAGGTGATGCAACTGGACCCTCGTCGGGCGACCCCGGCGGTCCTCAACAACGATGGCCTGGACTATGTCCCGACCAACAAGCACATCCTCTTCGGTCACCACTTCGCTGCCATCGCCGGCGCCGGTCCGCTGGTCGGCCCGGTACTTGCCGCGCAGATGGGCTACCTGCCCGGCACGCTCTGGCTGATCGCCGGCGTGGTCCTGGCCGGTGCGGTCCAGGACTTCATGGTCCTGTTCCTCTCCACCCGTCGCAACGGTCGCTCCCTGGGCGACATGGTGCGCGAGGAGATGGGCCGGATCCCGGGGACCATCGCCCTGTTCGGCTGCTTCCTGATCATGATCATCATCCTCGCGGTGCTGGCGCTGATCGTGGTGAAAGCCCTGGCCGAGAGCCCATGGGGCATGTTCACCGTGATGGCGACCATCCCGATCGCGATGTTCATGGGCATCTATATGCGCTACATCCGCCCGGGCCGCATCGGCGAGATCTCGATCATCGGCGTGGTCCTGCTGCTGCTGTCGATCTGGCTGGGGGGCCAGATTGCCGCAGATCCGGTGTGGGGCCCGGCGTTCACCTTCACCGGCGTGCAGATCACCTGGATGCTGGTGGGCTACGGTTTTGTCGCCGCCGTGCTGCCGGTATGGCTGGTGCTGGCGCCGCGTGACTACCTTTCCACCTTCCTCAAGATCGGCACCATCGTCGGTCTGGCCATCGGCATCCTGATCATCGCCCCCGAGCTGAAAATGCCGGCGCTGACCCAGTTCACCGACGGCACCGGTCCGGTCTGGAAGGGCACCCTGTTCCCGTTCCTGTTCATCACCATCGCCTGTGGCGCGGTGTCCGGCTTCCACGCGCTGATCTCCTCGGGGACCACGCCGAAGCTGCTGGACAACGAAGTCAACGCCCGCTACATCGGCTACGGCGGCATGCTGATGGAATCCTTCGTCGCCATCATGGCCATGGTCGCCGCTTCGGTGATCGAGCCGGGCGTCTACTTCGCCATGAACAGCCCGGCCGCCGTGGTCGGTGCCGACGTCGTCTCGGTGGCGCAGACGGTCAGCAGCTGGGGCTTCACCATCACCCCGGAACAGCTGGAAGCGACCGCCCGTGACATCGGCGAGCACACCATCCTGGCCCGTGCCGGTGGTGCGCCGACCCTGGCGGTGGGTATCGCGCAGATCCTTCACCAGGTGCTGCCGGGTGAAAACACCATGGCCTTCTGGTACCACTTCGCGATCCTGTTCGAGGCGCTGTTCATCCTCACCGCGGTGGACGCCGGTACCCGTGCCGGGCGCTTCATGCTCCAGGATCTGCTGGGCAGCTTCATCCCGGCGCTGAAACGCACCGAGTCGTGGGGCGCCAACCTGCTCGCCACTGCTGGCTGCGTAGCGCTCTGGGGCTACCTGCTGTACCAGGGCGTGATCGACCCGCTGGGTGGTATCAACACCCTGTGGCCGCTGTTCGGCATCTCCAACCAGATGCTGGCCGGTATCGCCCTGATGCTGGGTACTGTGGTGCTGATCAAGATGAAGCGCCAGCAGTACATCTGGGTCACCCTGGTGCCGGCTGTCTGGCTGCTGATCTGCACCACCACCGCGGGCCTGATCAAGCTGTTCGACCCGAACCCGGCGGTCGGCTTCCTGGCCCTGGCCAAGAAGTACAGCACCGCGCTGGACGCTGGCCAGGTTCTGGCTCCGGCCAAGGACATCGGGCAGATGCAGCACGTGATCTTCAACGCCTACACCAACGCTACCCTGACCGTGCTGTTCCTGGTCGTGGTCTTCAGCGTGCTGTTCTTCGCCATCAAGGTCGGCATCGCCGCCCTCGGCAAGAAAGAGCGCAGCGACAAGGAAACCCCGTTCCAGGCCCAGCCTGATGCCTAACCGAGGAATGCAGTGATGTTCAACGACCTGGGTCGACTGGGTAAGTACCTGGGGCAGGCAGCCCGCCTGATGGTCGGCATGCCCGACTACGACAACTACGTCGAGCACATGCAGAAGAAGCACCCGGACAAACCGGTAATGAGCTACGAGGAGTTCTTCCGCGAACGCCAGGAAGCCCGTTACGGTGGCAAGGGTGGGCCGAAGTGCTGTTGAGCCGAGGCCGGTAGCAACAAACCTGTGGGAGCCCGGGGCACCGGGCTCCCACAGTCATTTTCAGCGTCTGGAGAATTCCCCGTGCAGTCCCCCATTCCCGTGACCGTGCTCAGCGGTTTTCTCGGCGCCGGCAAGACCACCTTGCTGCGCCATATCCTCAAGGCCGAGCACGGCCTGAAAATCGCCGTCATCGAAAACGAATTCAGCGATGCCGGTATCGACACCCAACTGCTGGGCGACCAGCCCGTGCAGGTCATGACCCTGGCCAACGGCTGTGTCTGCTGCAGCATCCACACCGACCTGACCAAGGCCCTGTTCCTCCTGCTGGAGCGTCTCGACAGCGGCGAGATCGCTTTCGACCGCCTGGTGATCGAGTGCACCGGCCTGGCCGACCCGGCGCCGGTGGCGCAGACCTTCTTCATCGACGAAGAACTGCGCGAGCGCTACATCCTCGACGGCATCATCACCCTGGTCGATGCCGCTCATGCCGACCTGCACCTGACCCAGGCCATCGCCCAGGCCCAGGTCGGTTTCGCCGACCGCCTGCTGCTGAGCAAGACCGACCTGGTTGATACGGCGACGGTCGAAGCGCTGACCGCCCGGCTGGGCCGGATCAACCGCCGCGCGCCGGTGCGGGTGGTGGATCACGGCCAGATTGACCTGGCCGAACTGCTGGATGTACGCGGCTTCAATCTCAATGCCGATCTCGGTGGCGGGATGAGCTTGCGGCCGGTGCAAGCCACGACCACGCCGGACCGTATTTCCAGCCTGGTGCTGCGCACCGCCACGCCGCTGGACATCGATCGCCTCAGCGACTTCATGAACGAACTGCTGGAGGAACACGGCAAGCAACTGCTGCGCTACAAGGGCGTGCTCAACATCGCCGGCGAAGACCGCCGCCTGGTGTTCCAGGGCGTGCTCAAGCTGTATGGCTTCGACTGGGATACCGAATGGGCCGAAGGCGAGGATCGGGAAAGCGTGATGGTGTTCATCGCCGACCAGTTGCCGGAGGAGAAGATCCGGGCGGGGTTCGAGGCGTTGAGTCAGGTGTAAATTTCGCAGCCTTCTGCTGGCCCTGTGGGAAACGCTATGGTGCAGGCAAGCAGATTGTTGTTGTGACTGCTGGCCTCATCGTCGGCAAGCCGACTCCCACAGGGTTCTGGGCCGACCGCAGAATCTGTGCTCGACGCGGTCCCTGTGGGAGCTGGCTTGCCAGCGATAGCGCCCGACCTGACAACATTCATTGCCCAGGCTGGCCTAATAGCTGCTACAGGGCCCACAATCAGATTGTCTACTCTAGCGGGACAGTAATACCGTTTTCAGCCGATTTATCCCTTTTCGAGAACCCCCTAATCTGGCCACACCTAGCGGCAACCACCCAAACAAACTTCTCGAACAAAAGGATCTTCGCCATGACCAACGCCACCTACAACCGCCTGAACAAAGACGACGCCGTAGTCCTGCTGGTCGACC
>Ga0222427_100568_pt1 | contig 47260 bp, 45 predicted proteins | sample 2B20Ametagenome_FD_182890 | JGI IMG/M metagenome (GOLD analysis project Ga0222427, IMG submission 182890) | Enriched microbial communities from leaf-cutter ant dump, University of Wisconsin, Madison, United States - 2B20A (version 2) | ecosystem: Environmental > Terrestrial > Nest > Insects nest... | reverse complement strand
TATCAATGCCATGGCTCACCGCTTTCGCGAAGGGCAGCGTGTGGTGATCATCGGTGGCGGCTATATCGGTCTGGAAGCGGCGGCGGTATCGTCCAAGCTCGGTCTCCAGGTCACGCTCATCGAGGCGTCGCAACGTATCCTTCAGCGGGTGGCTAGTTTCCAGACATCCCAATTCTTCGGGGCGCTTCATGCATCCCACGGCGTGACGATCCTCGAGAACACCGGAATCGAAAGACTTTCCGGAGAGGACGGTCACGTCCGCGCGGTGGAGCTGTCGGACGGCTCCACCTTGCTGTCTGACTTCGTCATCGTCGGAATCGGTGTCTACCCGAATACCGGGTTGGCGGAGGCCGCGGGGCTGGAAATCGACAACGGAATCGCGGTGGACAGCAATTGCCGAACCTCGGACCCGCATATCTTTGCCGCCGGCGATTGCGCGTCGTTCCCGTGGCGCTCCGGCCGCATCCGCCTGGAAAGCGTTGGCAACGCAATCGATCAGGGCGAAGCGGCTGCAAAGTCGATGCTCGGACTGTCCGAGGAATACATCGCCAAACCCTGGTTCTGGTCCGATCAGTTCGATGTCAAGCTTCAGATCGCCGGCCTTTCCGCAGGGTACGACAGCGTTGCCACGAGAAAGGGAGCGGGAGCCTCAGTGTCCTTCTGGTACTACCGCGGAGAGGAGCTTCTGGCTGTCGATGCCATGAACGATCCAAGGGTCTACATGGCCGCGAAACGTCTGATCGAAGCGGGCAAATCGCCGTTGCCGTCGTTCGTCGCCGATCCTGCATCCGACCTGAAATCACTGCTCTAGGCGCGGGAAAACCAATGGTAAAACTCTTGATTTCGGCTTTCGACGGCACGCCCTTCGAAATAGACGCGGCGGCCGGATCGTCGGTCATGGAGAACGCGGTCAGGAACTCCGTCCCCGGTATCGAAGCGGAATGTGGCGGAGCCTGTGCATGCGCGACCTGTCATGTCTATATCGATACAGAATGGGCTGAGCGCGTCGGCCCTCCGAACGATATCGAGAAGGACATGCTCGATTTCGCATATGATGTTCAGGAAAACTCACGCCTCTCTTGCCAGATCAAGCTTACCGACGTGCTCGACGGTCTGGTCGTCAGGATTCCGGAAAGACAGTCGTAATGTCGGATACGGAACTGAGATTGTGGGAAGGCGAGGTCCTGCAGCAATGGCTGGACTATAATGGCCACATGACGGAGCACCGCTACCTTCAGGTCTTCGGGGAAAGCTCCGATGCGCTGTACCTTCAATTGGGTGTGGTTTTCGAACGCGCTTCCGAAGGATCGTTCTTCACGTTGGAAACTCACCTGGTTCACATTGCTGAGGCCCACGTCGGGACCAGGCTTTGGACGACGACGGAGATTGTCGGATTCGATGAGAAGCGCCTGCATCTGTTCCACCGTCTTTTTGGTCAGGACGGCAAGCTACTCGCCACGGCGGAGCATCTCGCGCTTAATGTCGCTCACGGAAAAGCCGCCGCTGCAGATCCGGATGTTCTCGCCAGGATATCCGAAATATTCGGACAGCAGCAACACCATGAACTTCCAGAGCGGATGGGTGGGGTGCTGAAAAAGCCTATGGCGGTTTCGCGTCTGTCCTGACCTCGGCAGATAGTGTTGGGCGCATGCTCGTCGCAAGCTGGTTGAGATTACCCGGAGTGGATCAGCGCCGATTGCGAAGGACGGCGTGCGGCAGATAGGTGAACTCTATCGGATCGAGACAGAACCGCGCGGCCTTTCCGCAGACGCTCACCTCGCCGAACGGCAGGAATGATCACCGCCCTTGATCGCAGACATGCGGACTTGGCTGACGCATCATCGCGCCCGCGGTGCTGGCAAATCGCCGCTCGGCGAAGCGCTGGCCTACATCGCCAAATACTAGAGCGTCGGACGTTCAAGTGAATCCATATCCCGCTGCCTTGAAGTAGTTTCTGCATTCGGCCGGCGAGAACAATGTGCAGATGTCGCCGATGGCTTTCCATAGGGCGTCGATGGTCCTGACCTTCGTCCGACGAAGAGAGAACAACTGATATGAGCTAGTCGACAAGAACGGCAACGTCGATCCGATGACGGCCAGCTTCACGACCAGCCTGATCGGTAGAGGCTGCTCACCGCACAACTTCGCTGCCTATCTTTTATGATCTTCGCTTCTCGATATGACATTCGTGAATTCATGAATTTCAGGCCGCGCGCAACCAGCCTCTCGCTATTAACGCAAGTCGACGCGAACAAACTCGCTGCGTTTCATCGATTCGCGCGCGGCATCTGCCAGCAAGACCGCGTTCCGTCCACTCCGAAAATCAGATTCAATCTTTCGGCCATTCGAAACCGTATCCACGAAATAGTTCAGTTCAGTAGCGTAAGTCGGGAGGTAGCGTTCCATGAAGCCTGGGAGCAGGGTGTCGCGTGTCCCGGTGCCGGTCGCTCCGAAGCGCTCAACGCCTGTCTTCAGAAGGTTGCTTGAAGTGACCATGCCTTTGGAGCCGAACACTTCGACGCGCTGATCATAACCGTAGACGGCCCGGCGACTACAATCGATGCGGCAGATGGCGCCATTCTCAAAGCGTATCATGACGTGAGCCGTGTCGGTGTCGCCGAGTTCGCCGATGGCCGGATCGACCATGTTGCTGCCCATTGCGCAGAGCTCCAGACGCCCTATCTCACCTGTCAGCCACAAAGCCATATCGAAGTCGTGGATCATCTGGTCATGGAACTGCCCCCCGGACACAGCGATGTACGAAGCTGGCGGCGGTGACGGATCGCGGCTGATGATCGTGACGACTTCGACGGAACCAACCTCTCCGTCCAGGATGGCCTGCTTGACCGCCATGTGGGTAGCATCGAACCGCCTTTGAAAACCGATCATGATCGGCACGTTGCAATCCTTGATCTGGTCTGCGCAATAATCCACACGCGTCAGGTCAAGATCGATCGGCTTTTCGCAGAGGATCGCTTTGCCTGCCCTAGCCGATTCCACGATAAGGTTGACATGCGTGTTCGTCGCGGACGCGATGATGACCGCATCGACTGACGTATCGTCGAGGGCAATACGCGGATCGGCAATGGCCCTTGCCCCGTACCGCCCTGCAAGTTGCCGGGCGCGCTCCAGATCGACATCGCAGACATATTCCAACACGGCCGTGTCGTGAGCCGCCACATTCGCAATGTGCTGCGCGCCCATGCGGCCAGCACCGAAAACACAAAATTTCATAGGGAACCTTCCTCGAAAATCAGTTCATATCGCAGCTAGACGCTGAGGGGGACCCGGCACCTTTACCTGGACCGAGAACAACCCGCCGGCAAGCGGGGCCGCGCGAAGCTCCTCATCCGTGTGCATGACACGAAGCGTTGTCGCAAAAAGGGTCTTTCGATCCTTCCCCCCGAATGTCACGCATGTCGGCCCCTTGGTCGGAAGCTGAACCCTTTCGTGGACGACGCCATCCTGGCCGATGCGAACAAGGCATCCGCCCCAGACGCGGGCATTCCAATAGGAGCCCTCAGAGTCGACCACAGCGCCGTCGGGCCGTCCATCGGCGATATCCGGATCAGCCAGCGGACTGATCTCTCTGAGGTCTCCCCAGCCGGAAGGACCGATCTGGAACCGCCGGATCGTCCCTTCCGCGGTATCGGCGAAATACATGAGATCACCCGCCGGCGAGAACGCGATCCCGTTGCTGATCGTGATGTCGGACAGCAACCTGCTGACCTTGCCTTCCGGAGAGCAGCGGTAAAGAGCTGCGACGGGCTTGCGGTCCCGCTCGTCGAACGTCCCGAACACCACGCCGCCGAACGGATCGACGGCGGCATCGTTTACGCGGGTCTGGGGTAGATCATCCTCGATAACGGAGACCGTCTCGAAGGTCTTGAAGCTGGCATCGCAGATAACCACCCGCGTTGCCAATCCAACCACGAAACCCGGCTGCTTGCGCGGCAGGATGAAACCGGCGCGCTCCGGAAGAGGAAAGACGGTTACCGTCCCATCCCCGCTTAACCGATAGATTCTACTTTCGGCAATATCGGTCCAATAGACGCATCCATCGCGAGCGTCCCAGATGCAGCCCTCACCCAGCGTATTCTTGCAGTCGACAATACAGGTCGCTTCCATCGTCAACCTCTTGAGGACGAGGACATCCCGATCGAAGCGAGATAGTCGAAGCTTTCCCGGGCGTTGCTCAACGGCGAGGCGTCGCCTGTCGGGTCCACATCCTGCTCGACGACCGCCATTCCGCGATAATCGATCGCTGCCAGAGCATCACGAACGGCGACAAAATCGACGACCCCCTTGCCCAGTGGGCAGAAGATGCCGCGGGCAATCGCGTCGAAGAAACCAGTTCCATCGGCGATGCAGGCCGCGTGGACCTGCCTGTCGATGTTCTTGAGGTGCATGTGACCGATACGGCTGCCGTATCGGCGGATGAGGCCAATCGGGTCGATACCGGCATAGGCGGAGTGACCGGTATCGACGCAAAGGCCGACAAGATCGTCGGGAAGATCGCTCATCGCACGATCGAGCTCGTCCTCATACTCGACATAGCAACCTGCATGAGCATGCAGATAGGACTTCACGCCGTAGTCGTTCCCGGCGATCTTCGCGAGCTCGACAATGCGGCCCATCATCGCCTTCCATTCATCTGCAGAAAGGCGGGGAGCATCGCCCGATCTGCCGGCATATTTTCCACGCTCGTCCGAAACGCAATCGATGATCACGAGACGGGGAGCACCGAGATCCTTCAGGATGGCGCAGGTTCGGCGCGTCTTATCGACGACACGGTCAAAGGCGCGGGGATCTGTCAGCGGATCAAAAAGGCCGCCTGCGGAAAGCACGAGATTGCGCTTTGCAAGCTCGTCCTTGAGCTGGGACGGATCGGTCGGGAAATAGCCGACCGGCCCGAGGTCAATCGCGGAAAATCCTGCCGCGGCCGCTTCGTCGAGAACCTTCGTCCAGGCGGGGTTTTCGGGGCGGTCGGCGAAATCGACGCCCCAGGAGCAGGGAGCGTTTGCAAGCCGATAGGCAACGGGCATCAGGCGATCTCCTCGGTCTTGACCCACCGGCCTTCATCGGCCGAAACCAGCACCGCCTCGACAACGCGATCGACGATGTAGCCGAATTCGAAATCCGCGACCCATCTCTTGCCCGCCGCGACGGCTTCGATGAGCCGGCGAGCCTCGATGATCTTCAGGTCGTTGTAGCCGAGCGGATTGCCCTGAAGGCCGAAGAAGGCGGCATAGTCGGGATGCTGCGGCGCGACCAGCACGCGCTTGTATCCGCGCTCCGCGGGATCGTCGGTCACGCGATAGAGGTTGAGTTCGTTCATCCGCTCCTGGTCGAAGAAGAGGGCGCCCTTGGTGCCCTGGATCTCGTAGGAGAGGTAGAGCTTGCGGCCGGTCCCGATACGGCTTGCCTCGAGATAGCCGGAGGCGCCGTTCTTGAAACGGCAGATGAAGTGCGCGAGGTCGTCGTTCTCGACAGCACGCTCGACACCCTTCGCATCACGCCGTTTGGCGTGCAGCACCTGACGCGCGCCGCTGACCTCGGTGACCTCCCCGACGAGATAGTGCGCGAGGCTGAGGACGTGGCTTGCCATGTCGCCCAGCGCCCCGGCCTTGCCCGCCGCTTTCGCATCGGTCCGCCAGGTGAACGGGAAGCTCTCATCGACCATATAGTCGTTGTCGAACGTGCCGCGGAAATGAAAGATCTCACCGAGCTCACCATTTTCGATCAACTGGCGAGCATAGGCTTGGATGGGACTGCACAGGTAGTTGAAGCCAACGACGGTCACGACGCCGGCCTTTTGGGCGGCCTCATGCATCCGGCAGGCTTCGGCTGCCGTATTCGCCATCGGCTTTTCGCAATAGACATGCTTGCCGGCGGCGATGGCAGCAAGAGCGATCTCAGGATGAACATCGTTGGGCGTCGTGATGTCGATGACGTCGATGTCGGGATCATTCACGATGCTGCGCCAGTCCCCTGTATGGCGCTCAACTCCGAAGCGCCCAGCGAATTCCTTCGCCGCCGCTTCGTTGACATCGGCGACCGCGGCGATCTTCAGGATAGCCGGGTCGGTCCCGAATATCCGCGTGGCATTTTCGAATGCGGCGGCATGGGCGCGGCCCATCCAGCCCGCGCCGATGAGACCTACTTTGATGACGGTCACTTCTTGTCTCCGTATGACGTATCAGATTGTTCCACCAAGCTCGTCGGAAAGGGTCTGCAACTCCTTCCCGCCGGCCATCAGGTTTTGCAGCTCGTCGATCGCGATTTCGTCCTTCTTGAAGATGCCGAGCGTCTTGCCGCGATTGAGGACCGTGAAGCGGTTCCCGACCGCATAGGCATGACGAACGTTATGCGTGATGAAGATCACGCCGAGTCCCTTGGCGCGAACCGCATCGATGTATTTGAGGACCATGGAGGTCTGGGCGACGCCAAGCGCCGAGGTCGGCTCATCGAGGATGAGCACCTTCGCGCCGAAATAGACCGCCCGGGCGATCGCGACGCACTGGCGCTCCCCGCCGGACAAGGTGCCGACGGCCTGATTGGGATCACGCACATCGATGCCGATCTTCATCATTTCGTCATGGGTGACCTTCTCGGCGAACCTTGCGTCGAACCAGGAGAACGGCCCTATGCGCTTCAGGGGCTCCCGGCCCATGAAGAAATTCCGGCTGACCGACATCAGCGGGATCATGGCGAGATCCTGATAGACCGTCGCGATGCCGGCATCCAGCGCGTCTCGCGGGCTGCCGAATTCCACAGGCTTGCCGTCGACAAGAAATTCGCCCGACGTCGGCTTGTGCACGCCGGACAGGGTCTTGATCAGGGTCGACTTGCCCGCACCATTATCGCCCAGCAGGCAGAGGACCTCTCCCGGGTGCACGCTGAGCGAAACGCCGTTCAGTGCGATCACCGGCCCGAAATGCTTCACGAGATTCTTGATCTCGATGAATGGGGTCGTGTTGTCGGAGTTTTGACTGTTCAGCATGGACGTTCTCCTCAACGCTCGCCGGTTACGCGCTTGCGGATGATGTTGTTGAAGAGGACGGCAAGGAGAAGCATGCCGCCGAGGAACACCTGATACCAGTCCTGGTCGATCTGCGTGTAGGTGAGACCAATGAGGACCATGCCGAAGATGATCGAACCGAAGAACGCGCCGATTGCCGAACCGTAGCCGCCGGTGAGGAGGCAGCCACCGATGACCGCGGCGATGATAGCCTCGAACTCCTTCTGGAAGCCGCGTCGGGCATCCGTCGATCCGGCGTCGAGCACAGTCAGGATAGCGACCAGGGCCGCGGCGCAGGCGGTCAGAATGAAAAGGATCGTCTTCACGCGGGCGACCGGCACGCCGGAATTGCGAGCGGCATTGGCATCACCACCCGCAGCGAAAATCCAGTTGCCGAAGCCTGTGCGGACGAGCAGGTATGTCGCTCCAAGCGCGATCGCCAGGAACCACAGGAGTTCCACCGGTACGCCGGGGACAGCGGGGCTGCCGTTGGGGAATTTCGTGATGAGATCGTTGTCGGCCAGATACTGGAAGAAGCCCTTGAACGCATCGCCGGAGAAGAAGGGAACGAGCGGGCTATCCGCGGCGGCTTCCTTGATTCCTCGCATCTGCGTCGCGCCGCCCGTCACCCATTTCAGGCCGACGAGGGAGAGACCGCGAAGGATGAACAGGAACGCTAGCGTCACGATGAACGACGGCAGGCCGGTCCGCATCACGATCTGAGCGTTGGTTATACCAAGCAACGCGGCAACAGCCAGCGTCAGCAGGATCGCAACGCTGAGCGGCAAGCCCCAGGCCACGACAGCCGCGCCGAAGACCATGCCGCTGAAGGCGATCATCGAGCCGATCGACAAGTCGAATTCGCCGCCTATCATCAACAGGGCAGCCGCCACGGCGAGAATACCGAGCTGGGCGGCCGGCGCCATGAAGTTCATCACGCCGGCCAGCGTGAACATCTGCGGGCTCGCGGTCGTGAGGAAGAACACGAGCACAAAGACCAGGCCGGCCAAGGCACCAAGTTCCGGCTTCCGGATCAGGGACGCCATCAGCGAAACGCGGATCAATCGCTCGTCTTTAGCCCCGCCTTCGGGCGCCTTGGATACGTCTACCATGTCACTATCTCCCGATCGGGCATGGATAGCTGCACGCTATCCATGCCTCGACTACTGCTATCGGATGGCCTTCTCGGAAAGCTCCAGAACCTGCGGAGCCTCCTTCGCGGTGATGAACTTCGGTCCGCTCTCGATCAGGTCGTTGGTCGGCATCAGGCCGTTGCGGATGTAGTTCGTCAGCAGGACGGTGCTGAGATAGCCGTGGAAGTAAGGCTGATGCTCCACGGCGAACTCCGCCTTGCCGTCGATGATGGCCTGCAGGAAGCCCGGCGACAGATCAAAAGAGACAACCTTCACGTCGGTTCTGCCCATTGCCTGCACGGCGGCGACAGCGGGTTCGCCGGCCTGGCCGGCGCTGAGGCCCACCACGGTGTCGATTTCCGCATCGCTCGACAGCGCGGCCGTCACCTTGGACTGAACTTCCTGGAAGTCATTGGTCGTCGGCAGGACCGTGACCGGACCGCCGAACCCATCGGTCACGCCGCGGCAACGGTCGTCGAGAGCGGTGTTGCCGACCTCGTGGTTGATGCAGATCGCCTTCTTGGCGCCGAGTTCCTTCAGCCGCTCACCGACGCGCTTGCCTGCCGGGTATTCGTCCTGGCCGATGTGGATGAGCGTGCCGAATTCCTTGGCGACCGTCGCACCGGAATTAACGGAGATCACGGGGATACCCGAGGCAACCGCACTCTTGATCGCATCCTTGAGAGCGTCCGCGTCCGGGATCGTGACGATGATGCCGTCCGGCTTCTGGTTGACGGCGGAGGTGATGAGTTCGGACATGCGGACCATGTCGAACGTCTCCGGCGCGATATAGTCGAATTTCACGCCCATCTGTTTGGCCGCCGTGTCGCCGCCGTTCTTCACGATATTCCAGTAGGGATCGTTGGCGAGCCCGTGGCTGACCATGATGAGGCGTTCCTCTGCAAAGCCGCTCGTGACGGTGCCGACGAGTGTTGCGCCCGCGAGAACTGCAATTTTCAGGAAATTCTTCATTCCATTCTCCTCCTCTAAAGATGACGCTCCCGCATCATCGGTTGCTCCGCACCTATTTGCGGTCACTCACACGGGCTCCGGTCGCTTCCGCAATCAGAGCCGATTTCAGAAGATTTGCGTCGCTGTTCGGCACGACGAAATCGAAGCCCTCACCGCTGCGCCGCGCCGCAACCGCGCTCGAAGGGCAGAAGATGCCGGCATGCTTTCCGTGCGCCTTGGCGGCGGACAGGCAGCGAAGGATCGCTTCGCACACGGCCTCATCGGTCGGGTCACCAAGCGTGCCTTTCCCCATCGCCAGGCCGAGATCGTTCGGACCGACGAAGATTCCATCAAGCCCATCGACCGCAAGGATCTCGTCGAGCGCCTCCAGCCCCTCGCACGTCTCGATCATGCCCAGGCGGACGATCGAGGCATCGGCATGGGCGAAATAGTCGGCGCCGCCGTAGAGTAGGCCGCGCGCGGGGCCGAAGCTGCGGTTTCCAAGCGGCGGATACCGAGTTGCGGCAACGAAAGCTTCGGCTTCCCGGGCGTTGTTGATCATCGGGCAGATGATCCCGAAAGCGCCTGCATCCAGTGCTTTCATGATGGCTGCCGGATCGCACGACGGAACACGGACGATCGGCGTTGCGGGCGTTGCCGAAATCGCCTGCAGCATTGCGATCATCGTCTGTACGTCGGTCATCCCGTGCTGCAGATCGACCAACACGCAGTCATAGCCCGACCAGCCGGCGATCTCCGCCGTGTAGGCGTTTCCGATCGACAGCCATGCCGATACGACAGCCTCGCCCTTTGCCCAGACATCGCGGATACTGTTATTGCGCATCGGCGACCACCTTCAGGACAGCGCGATTGACGACCAGTGCCGGATCGAGGTTGCCATCGAGACCGGCCAGCGCATTGCGCGCGGTCATGACGCCCATGGCGACAAGGGATTCCTCTGTGAGCGCCGCCGAATGCGGGCTCAGGACCACGCGTCCCTCCAAAATCAGCGGATCGCCGGCCGGAAGAGGCTCGACGGCGAAGGTATCGAGCCCTGCGGAGCGGACGTGACCGTTCTTCAGCGCGTCCACGAGTGCCGCTTCGTCGACAATGCCGCCCCGGGCCGTGTTGATGACAATGGCGCCTCGCTTGAGCGCTCTCAGCGCCTCCGCATCGATGAGGTTTCGCGTGGCGTCCGAGAGCGGAATGTGGAGGCTGACGACATCCGCCGCGGCAAGCCCCTCCTCGAGCGTATCGACGAAGGATGCGCCGGCAAACGCCGTGCGCGACGCGAAGGGGTCGCAGACCAAGATGTCCATCCCGAAGCTCGCTGCCCTTTTCGCGACCTCGCGTCCGATCCGACCGAAACCGACCAGAAGAAGCGTGCGGCCGCGAAGCTCGACACCGAGCAGCCGGGAACGGGCTGCAAAGTCGCCGTTACGAACCGCGGCATCCAACTGAACCCCTGCCCTCGCGGCTGCCAGCATGAGGAACATGGTCTGCTCGGCAACGGAGATCGCGTTCACATCGCCGACGACCGTCACCGGAATACCGCGCGACGTGCAGTAATCGATGGGGATGTTGTCGTAGCCGACGCCGTGCCGGGACACGATCTTGACCTTCGATGCCGCGGCAAGGACCTCCTCCGGAAGCGGTGCATCGCGCACCGTGATCGCATCGGCGTCGACAACATGCCTCAGCAAGTTGTCTTTCGAGAAATCCGTCACGACTTCATACCATACGTCACTTCGCTGGTCGAAAAGGGCGAGCGCTTCGGCTCGAAGCGGCTGTATCACGACGATTTTCTTCAATGTTCCCTCCCTCACCAGCGCTTTCCAACGGCTGGCACTGCGGCACCCGATGGCATCAGCTTCTCGCGAAGCCGGGCGGCCCGATCTTTCAGACGGCCCGTTAGAGCCATGTGTGGTCGATGACGCTCGAAGGGCGCATAGCCGATCGCCCGGTGAGCCTCTTCCAGGTTCCAGCGCATGCCATCGTTGCGGGAGACCACATTGATCGCGTGGAACCCGGTAAAATCGACGGTCGCGGATTTCACGACGGCCTGAGCCCAATCCTCGTTGCCGAGCCACATCTGCTGGCCCCAGAGCCCGAAGGCCATATGCGGACCGGGCTTGTTTTCTCCGGGCTGGCAGTAGCCGATCCGCAGCGACAGAAACGCCATGCCCGTTTCCTCGCTGACCATCCGGCCATAGCGCTCGATGAAGAGCTTTGACGCGCCGTAGGGATTGACCGGCCGAGGCTGCAAGCCGGCCGTCAATTCTTCACTGCGAAAGCGATACCCGCCGAGAACCCAATTCGAGCTGGCAAAGACAAACCGTTTCACGCCTCCGCTGCGCGCCGCCCGGATGACATTCAGCGCGAGATCGACATTGAGTTGCGTGACGCTATCCCAATCGCCGGCCGCACGCGGATCGGCCGCCAGGTGAAGCACAGTGTCGATCCCACCGAAGTGCGTCGCCCAGCTATTGTCAAAGACCTCAAGGTTCGCGGTAATGACTCCCGGATCATTCCCGCCGTTGCGCCCGATACGGATGAGTTCGATGCCGTCGGTCGCGTTGAGGGCCACGGTCGCCTTGTGCCCGAGATTACCCGTCGAGCCCGTCAACAGGATGCGCCGTGTCGCAGGACCCGGCATGTTCAGACCCCTTTGCGCTGATGCTTGCGCTGTCCTTCCTGAGCGTCGCGGGCCGCGGCGATCGAGGCGCGATCCGTCACTTCGGGCATCCCGACATCCCACCACGAACCGCCGTCCATCCATTCATAGGGATGCGTGCGAAGGGCGATGACATAGGTTCGGTCGCTCGCCCGGGCGCGGGTGAGCGCGGCCTCGAGTTCGGCTATCGACGTGACATTCTCGGATTCCGCCCCCATCGACCGCGCATGCATCGCGAAATCGATCCGTGGCACGTCTCCGACATGCTTCGACGAGGCGAGCAGATTGTTGAACTCGGCGCCACCCTTGCCGGTCTGCAATCGGTTGATGACCGCAAAGCCACCATTGTCGCAGACGATGCAGATGATCTTGTTACCGGTCAGGATCGACGAGTAGATGTCGGAGTTGAGCATCATGTAGGAGCCGTCGCCCAGCATCGCGATGATCTCACGCGTGGGATTGGCGATCTTCTGGCCGTAGGCCCCGGCAATTTCGTAGCCCATGCACGAGAAGCCGTATTCGGATTCGAACGTGCCAATGCCGATCGACTTCCATGTGCAATAGAGTTCGCCCGGCAAGCCGCCAGCGGCGGATACGATAACGTCATCCGGCCTGGCACTGCGCTGGACCGCGCCGATCACCTGCGGGTAGTTCGGGAGTTCCTGGTTCGTCGGGCCGGTCCGGTTTTCGATGACCGCATCCCAAGCCGCCTTTTCCTTCATCGCTTTCTCGCCCCAGCCCGTCGGGGCGCGCCAATCGCCGAGCTTGCCGGCAATCGCCGCCAGCGACAGCTTCGCGTCGCCGACGACCGGCTGCGCCATGTGCTTGTTCGCGTCGAAGCGATTTGCGTTGAGCGAAAGGAATCTGACGTCCGGATCACGGAAGACGCTCCACGATCCCGTGATCATGTCGGCCATGCGGGTGCCGATCGCGATCACCAGATCGGCCTTCTCGCCGATATTGTTGCCGGCATTGCCACCCATGACACCGATCGAAGCGAGGTTGAGAGGATGCTCATGAAGCAGGGCCGACCGCCCCATGATGGTTTCCGCCACCGGAATGCCGAAGCGATCGCTGAACTCCGCAAGCTCGGATGTCGCGCCGGAGTAGTGCACGCCGCCGCCCGCGATGATCAGCGGACGCTTCGCGGCGCGGATCAGTTCGACAGCCGCTGCAATCTGGTAGTCAGCCGCCGGATAACGCGGAATGCGATGAATGCGCTCAACAAAGAAGGATTCAGGATAGTCGAAAGCCTCTCCCTGCACATCCTGGGCAAGCGAGATCGTCGCCGGGCCGCAGGCAGCGGGGTCAAGCATCAAGGCGACGGCCTGCGGCAAGGAGGTAAGAATCTGCTCAGGCCGGGTGATGCGATCGAAATAGGACGAGACGGCCTTGAAGGCATCGTTCGTCGTCAGGGACATATCGTGGAAGTGTTCCACCTGCTGCAGGACCGGATCGGGCAGCCGCGAGGCGAAGTTGTCGCCGCACAGGAACAGGACTGGAAGACGGTCGGACATCGCAACGCCGGCGGCCGTGACCATGTTGGAAGAGCCCGGCCCGACCGAAGCGGAGCAGACATGGATCTGCTTGCGCCGCCGAGCGCGGGCATAGGCGACCGCGGCCAGTGCCATCGACTGCTCGTTCTGACCGCGATAGGTGGGCAATATGTCCTGAACCTGCTCCAGCGCGGAGCCGAGGCAGGTCACGTTGCCATGGCCGAAAATCGCGTGGACGCCCGTGAACAGCGGGAGGATTTCGCCTTCGTCCTCGATTTTCTGCGCGACCAGAAACCGGACGATTGCTTGAGCAAGTGTCAGCCGAACCGAACCCATCTATTCCTCCTTCGGGCTTTCAGACCCGTCCGGCGCAAACATGATCGGCGCAGGCTTTTGGTCCTGCGGGCACATCGCTGTCGTCCGAACAAATTTTTCACATTCGCTCACCTCCGGCGTCTCCTCCTCAGAAGCGAGCATCAGGGGTATTTCACATCCAGAATCCATTGTCAACATATCGCGCAATTGCGCGATAATCGCACATTGACAGATTTTCAATGCCGTGAGATGACTAGTCGCCATGGACACGGACATTCAGAAACGCGACTTCGCCCAGACCCTTGCCAGGGGGCTTTCCTGTCTCGAAAAATTGGCGGAGGCTGATGCTCCGGCGACCTGTACGGAGGTCGCCCGGGCCATGGATGTGAGCCGTGCGGCGGCACGACGGATTCTCCTGACGTTGGAAAGCCTTGGTTACGTCAAGGAGGAGCGCGGCCTATATGCGTCGACGCCGAAGGTGCTGTCGCTCGGCCGGGGGGTGCTGCGGCGTACCAATGTTTGGAGCGCCGCTTCAACCATCGTCATCGCATTGGCTGACCAGCTCAACGAGCCCTGCTCGGTATCCGTCCTCGAGGGCCTGGACATCCTGTTCGTCAGTCGCGATGCGACGCGGCGCATCTATACGTCACGGCTTGGGGTCGGCGACCGCCTTCCGGCGCATTGCTCGGCGAGCGGTAAAATGCTGCTGGCCTCTCTGCCTGTGAGCGAACTGGACAAACGGCTCACCGCTGCCATCTTGCCGAAGCAGGGGCCGGCCTCGATAACCGACGTCGAGATCCTGAAGGCACGCTTGAGTGAGGCACGACAGTCCGATTTCGCCACCGCCATCGACGAAATGGAAAACGGTACGATCTCGATCGCGGTTCCCCTGCGAGAACGGGCGGGCCGCGTCGTGGCCGCCATGAGCGTTGCCTCGCACCGCGACCGCATGTCGCCGGAAGAGCTGGAGACCAAAATCCTTCCTTCCTTGCGCGAATGCGCGCGGAAGGTCGAAAGCATCCTGCGGGACTATCAGGAGCGGAATTGGGCAATCCTTTAGCCTAGGTCCCGTGACGTTCAAACGACCGGCGAAGACTGCATCAGCCGGCCGTCCAGCCGCCATCGACCATCAAGGCGGTTCCGGTGATCATCGCCGAGGCATCCGAGGCGAGAAAGATTACCGGCCCCATGATGTCCTCCAGTTCGCCGATGCGGCCGAGCTTGATCTTCTCCTCGATCCATCGGACCCGCTCGGGATTGGAAAACGTCTGCTCGGCGAGCGGCGTCTTGATGAATGTCGGGCAGATGGTATTCACCCGGATGCCGCAACGGCCCCACTCTATCGCCATGGACTTCGTAAAGCCCTCGATAGCGTGTTTCGTGGCGCTGTAAACGGCCCGGTCGATGCCGCCGACATGGGCCATCTGGGAAGAAATATTGATCAACGATCCCGGCCGCTCCGCCTCGATCAAACCTCTGGCAATGGCGCGCGTCAGAAAGTAGGCCCCCCGAAGATTGATCGATGCAACGGCGTCGAAATCAGCGGGGGTCGTCTCCAACGCCGGCCCGTGCCGTGCGAGACCAGCACTATTGACGAGGATGTCGAAGACAGGAAGAGACGCAAGCGTCGCCTCCGTCGCCTCGACGTCGCTGACATCGAGCGCGACCGCCATCCCCTCAAGGCCCAGGTCTTTCATCGACGCAACCGTGAGTTCGAGCTTGTCTATCGAACGTGCTGCCAGCGTCACCCGGGCGCCGGCCTCCGCGAGTGCTACAGCGGCGGCCTGGCCGATGCCGGAGGATGCTCCGACAACAAGCGCGTTACGGCCATCCAGTCTGAAGGACGGCGTGCGGGGCAATTTCAGGGTCATCACATCACCTGGTTTCCCGGAGCCGACGGCTATTCGGCCGCCGCCCCGTAGGCCACATTCTTTCCACCGTAGCGCCGGACACGAACATTGGCCTGCTCGGCATGCCCGACGAAACCTTCCAGGATGCAGAGGCGTGAGCAATATTCCCCGATCCGGGCCGCCGCCTCATCGGTCAGAACCTTCTGGTAGGAATGCGTCTTGAGATACTTGCCGACCCATAGCCCGCCCGTGTAACGACCCGCCTTCTTGGTGGGAAGCGTGTGGTTGGTGCCGATGACCTTGTCACCATTCGCCACATTGGTCCTCGGACCGAGGAACAGCGCGCCATAGGAATGCATATTGGCAAGGAACCAGTCGTCCCGGTCGGTCATGACCTGGACATGCTCGGACGCGATTTCGTTGGCGACATCGAGCATCTCATCGTAGCTGTCGCAGACAATGACCTCACCATAGTCGGTCCAACTGCGCGATGCCGTGTCGGCTGTCGGCAGGATCGCAAGGAGCCGGTCGATTTCGGCAAGCGTCGCCTCCGCGAGCTTGCGTGAATTCGTGACCAGAACGGCGGGGGAATTGTAGCCGTGCTCTGCCTGGCCGAGGAGATCGGTCGCGCAAAGCTCCGCATCGACGGTCTCATCGGCGATCACCATCGTCTCCGTCGGCCCGGCGAAGAGATCGATGCCCACCCGGCCATAGAGCTGCCTCTTGGCTTCCGCGACGAACGCATTGCCGGGTCCGACGAGCATATGGACAGGCTTGATCGTTTCCGTACCGAGCGCCAAGGCGCCGATCGCCTGGACGCCGCCGAGAACATAGACTTCATGAGCGCCGCCGAGATGCATCGCGGCGATGACCGCAGGATTGGGTTCGCCCTTGAAGGCGGGCGTCGCCGCCGCGATGCGGGGCACACCCGCGACCGACGCCGTGGCGACCGACATATGGGCGGACGCCACCATGGGGAATTTTCCTCCCGGAATGTAGCAGCCGACGGACTGGACCGGGATGTTGCGGTGGCCAAGGATAACGCCGGGCAACGTCTCGACCTCGATGTCGAGCATCGAGTCCCGCTGAGCCTGCGCGAAGTTGCGCACCTGCGCCTGCGCGAACTTGATATCCTCCATATCGCGCGCCGACACCTTGTTCATCAGCGCTTCGATTTCGCTAACCGAGAGCCGGAAGGACGGGGGAGCGTAATTGTCGAATTTCACTGACAACTCGCGCACGGCGGCATCGCCGCGCGTTTCAATATCTCTCAGGATGTCGGCGACAATAGTCCTGACCTTCGTATCGTCCTCCGAACGTTCGGATTCGGATTTGCCACTCTTGAGGTAGGTAATAGCCATCGGTGATCTCCCTTTCGCGGCGGAGGATATGATGCTAATTCCCGGGTGCAAGTTTTCATCGATGATATGAAAAAGTTTCAATCGTTCGCCATGAAGCCGACAGCAAAACAGGTTGCTCATGCTGCAGGCGTTTCTGTCGCCGCGGTTTCGCGCGCATTCACGCCGGGAGCCCCAATCCAGCCTGAAAAACGCAAGCGAATTCTCGCGATCGCTGAGGAAATTGGATACATCAGCCCAGCTAGACGGACCGCGAAGGTCATCGCAGCAGGGACGATCACCCTCGTTGCGGGCGATCTTCTGAATCCATTTTATCCCACCGTGCTGGACACCTTGGCGCGGCGATTACAGGAAAGCCGGCGACAATTGCTGGTATACGCCTTACCCGCGCATGCTGATGTGGATACTGCGACCGAGCAGATTCTGGCTTCCAGGCCTTCGGCAATCCTCGTGACTTCCGCGCAACTCAGTTCCAAAATGGCGCGCGCCTGTCGACAACACCAAATCAAAGTGGTGCTTCTTAACCGGGTTCAACGGGATATCCGCATCAATTCGGTCGCATGCGACAATTATCAGGGAGGGCGTGATGCCGGCAGAATTCTGCTGGAAAGAGGCCATAGAAAGATTGCCTTTCTTGGCGGGATCGCCAACACCTCCACCCATGCGGAGCGGGCACGCGGCTTTCGGGACATTCTCAATGAAGCCGGCATCGGCATCCATGCACAAGCCTCGGGGGAATTCGAGTATCGTCGCGGATATCTTGCCGGTCAGGCTCTTCTGGCCGCGGCCAACCCGCCGGAAGCAATTTTTTGCTGCAACGATATCATGGCGCTTGCCGTCATCGACGCGGCGCGCGAGCGTGGGATTAGGGTTCCTCAGGATTTATCAGTGGTGGGCTTCGACGATATACCAATGGCTTCATGGAACGCCTATCAACTGACAACCATCCGGCAGCCAGTGGAACGCATGATCCAGGAGGCATTGAACCTGATTGACGACCCAGTCATCAAGCCCACTGACGATGGCATAACGCGAATGCTCTCGGGCGAACTCATTCGACGTGGAAGCGCTTGATATCTACGATCGTTCACAAAGGCTCTTGACCGGATTCGAACCGGCGCGACGTCAGTCCGTGTCAGACATTCTAAAGCAATCCCGAGATCTTAGCCGAAGCCTAAGATACTCTGTGCGAAGTGATTGTTTACATACTAGGCTGTAGTGGTGTGACACTCATGCCATGAACCAGCATCTGATCGAAATCTCCCGAAACGTCGTCGACGATGCCCACACCATCCTCATCATGGATCAGGCAGGATGGCACATGTCCAACAACTTGGCAGTTCCAGCAAACATCACCATCCTGCCCCTGCCTGCCAAATCGTCAGAACTTAATCCCGTCGAAAACATCTGGCTGTCAATCGGCGTTGTAACGGGGTTCTAACGCAATCTCGATGACATCACGGCACTCCGACGATACGTGCCTCAAGCAGATCAAGTTTCCCGCGGCCGTACATCTGGCGCTTGATGAGCTTGAGCTTTGTGATCTGGCCTTCCATCTGGCCATTGGACCACTGGGAGGTTATTGCATTCTGGATTGCGGCCCGGTCTCGGATAACGCCATTCGCGAATGATGCGACTAGTTTTTGCCGTGCCGCCGGCAAAGGCTTCATGATCTCGCCGAGGTCCGGCGTTACGCCTTGATCACAGCGCCCGCTGAGTACGTCGTTCGGCTTTCACGATCGATTGCTCCTTGAGCACGGTGTCCAGCCAGGTCCAGACATAGACGGCAAGGCCGCGCTCGACATGCACGCGCAAAGCGTCTCCATGGCGGTAGGCGACGGCCGGAACGGCGGCGAAGCCGATGGCGGCCGAGGGGCTGGAGCCGGTGGGATCGCAGGTCGTTGCCCGCGCCAGCAGGTCCGACAGCCCATCGCCGCTCAATTCGAAGACATGATCGGCGCCGCTGGTGGCGGTGACGGCGAAGCCGGCCTCGTTCCAGCCCTCGCGGATCCCCTCGTAGAGTGCGCCGACCGCCAGCAGCCGGTCGCGCGCCAGACGCACAGTGTAGACCTCGCCCTCGGTCCTGCCGAACGCGCCCACCCCCGTCGCATCCATCCCGGCAGCGCCGGCGAAGGCTGCAAGATCGCCGCTGATGAGAGCCTGCTCCGGCAGCGCGATGTTGCGGATCGCGACATTCTTTCCGGTCAACCGCGCCGTCGCCCAGTCGGGCGCGGCGTTCCATCTGTCGGCATGATCAAGCATGAAGCCGTTTCCCCTCGGGATCGAAGGCGCAGGCCGGCGCGATCCGCGCCGCAAGGCTCTGGCCCAGATGATAGAGTTCCACCGTCTCGCCCATGCGCGCCGCACCGTTTTCGATCAGGCCGATGGCGATGGGGCGGCCGAGATTGGGGCTGACATGGCTGGTGGTGACGAAACCGATGCTGCGCCTGCCAGCACCTTCCCGAAGGATGGCATGGGCACCCGCCGGCAGCAGCGCGCCGGAGAGGCTTTCCAGCCCGACCAGCGCCCGCGCCTGATCGGCGACGGCCGGCAGATGAAGCGAGCGGCGGCCGATATACTCGCCCTTTTTACGTTCAAGCGGCCCGCCGACACCCAGATCCATCGGCCGCGTGCGTCCGTCGGTATCCTTGCCGATGACGATATAGCCCTTTTCGGCGCGCAGGATCATCAGCGCCTCGCCGCCGAGAAGCACGGCATCGAAAACCCGCCCGGCCTCCTTGAGCGCCCGCCAGAGCGGCAGTGCCCGGTCGGCGCGGATCGACAGCTCGTAAGAGCGGTCACCGGTGAAACTGACGCGGCTAATCCGCACCGGTTCGGTCCCGAACCGGCCCATGGTCAGCCCCATATGCGGCAACGCCGCATCGCCAAGATCGGCGCCGAGGCCGACCGCTTCCAGCAGCGCGCGGGATTTCGGGCCGGATACGGTCAGCGTTGCGTAACGGGCAGTGGCGTCGTGGATTACCACGCGAGAACGGTCGAAACGGTCCTGCCGCCATTCCTCCAGCATCAGCTGCACGCCCTGCACATGCGAGGAGGAGCAGGAGACGACGAAGCGGTTCTCGTCCAGCCGCAGCAGCACGCCGTCGTCATGGACGATGCCCTGCTCGGTCAGCATGAAACCGTACCGGCAGCGGCCTGGCTTCAGCGTCGACATGGTGTTGTAGTAGATGAAGTCGAGGAATTTCGCGGCATCCGGCCCGATTACCTCGATCTTGCCGAGAGGCGACCCGTCGAACAGGGCCACGCCGTTGCGCGCCGCCAGCGCCTCGCGTGCCACCTCCGCATCCTCCGGCCCTTTGCCGAACCAGGCCGGGCGAAGCCAGCCGCCATATTCACGAAACAGCGCGCCATCGGCGCGGTGCTCGCTCTCCAGCGGCAGGCGGCGCACGGGGTTCATCAGCTGCCCGCCGCGCCAGCCGGCAAATGTGGCAAGCGGAACCGGCACGAAAGGCGGGCGATAGGTGGTGGTGCCGGTTTCCGCGATGCTGCAGCCGGTGATCTGCGCCATCAGCGCCAGTCCCGGAAGATTGGACGTCTTGCCCTGATCGTTCGCCATGCCGAGCGTGGTATAACGCTTGAGATGCTCGACCGAGGTGAAATTCTCGCGCGCGGCCAGTTCGACATCCTTGGCGGTGACGTCGTTCTGAAGGTCGATCCAGATGCGGCCTTTCGCCTTCGGCTCCGGCCAGGCCGGCGCGATGTCCAGCATCCAACGCGGCGCCTGCACATCCGGCGCATGCCCGCCGACCGCCTCCGCCGCCTCTTTCAGGGCGGCGTCGAGATCGAATTGCCCGGCCGCCGCGCCGACAACGCTGAGCCCGGCGAGGTTGCGCTCGGGAACGAAGCCCTGAATGTCGTCGCGCCAGCGCAGCTTCCCCTGCGCCTGCCCGTGGAGATGAACCGTCGGCGTATAGCCGCCCGAGACCAGAACCGTATCGGCGTCCAGCCGCTCGCCGGAGGAAAGCCGCACGCCCTCGACGGATCTGCGCCCGAGAACGGTCTCGATCCGGCCGACGACTACCCGGATATCCTTTAGCGCTTCCACCCGGTCCTTGCGCAGGTCCACCACGGTCAGCTCGGCGCCCGCCCGAGCCAGCTCAGCGGCGGTCTCGTAGGCATGACCGTTGTTGGTGGCGAGCACGATCCGCCGTCCGGCAACCACGCCGTAGCGGTTCAGATATTGCAGCGCGGCCGAAGCGGACATGACGCCGGGCCGGTCGTTGTCGGCAAAGGGCAGGCCGCGCTCGATGGCGCCGGTGGCGAGGACGGTCTGCCGGGAACGAACGCGCCACAGGCGATGCGCCTTGCCTTCACCGCGATATTCCGCCAGCCCGGTCAGATTGTGTTCGTAACGCCCGAAGGCGGTGGTACGCAGGAAGATACGGGCGCCGAGCGCCTGCAGGCGCTCGACGGTCCGCGCCGCCCACAAGCGCCCTTCCACCCCGTCGATACGGGCCTGCCGATACAGGAGGCTGCCGCCCGGCACGATCTGGTCGTCGCACAGGACGACGTTTTCGCCGCGCTCCGCGGCGACGAGTGCTGCGGTCAGCCCCGCCGGCCCCGCTCCGACCACCAGCAGATCGCAGGCCAGATTGGCCGGTGTGGTCGGGGAAAAGCCCGCCGCCTCACGCTCCAGCGCGCCGAGCCCGGCCATGGCGCGGATGCGCGGCTCGAACCGGTGCCAATCCGGCACCATGAAGGTCTTGTAATAGAAGGCGGCCGGAATGAAGGCGGCGAAGCGATCCAGGAAGGCATGCCTGTCCCGCTCGGCCGAGGGCGTACCGTTGATCGAGCGCAGGACCATGCCGTCGCGGGCCGGCTCGACCGTCATCTGCACATTGGGGCGATGGGGCGTGCCGAGAATATCGGCCATGCCGTTCGGCTCCTCCGCGCCCGCGCTCCAGAAGCCGCGCGGACGGTGATATTTGAAGCTGCGCCCGACGACGCGCACGCCGGAGGCCAGCAGCGCCGAGGCAAGGCTGTCGCCCTCGTATCCCTCGATCCGCCGCCTGTCGAAGGTGAAGGCGACCGGCTTCGTGCGGTCTATCGCCCAGCCCTGCCCGCCATCGCGCCAGCCGCTCATCTCCGCTCCTCCCCGCCGAAGGCGCGGCTGGTATGCACCGCATGGGTCATCGTGTCGCGATCCATCGCGAAAACCTCGCGGCACGGAAGATGCATCCAGATCTCGCTCGTCTCACCATGGCGATTGTTGCGAAAATAGAGGTAGTCCGCCCATGTGGCGGCGTCGCTTTCGCCTTCCGGGCGCAGATTGCCGGCATCGCCGCCGAAATGGAACTCGGTCTCGGCGCGCGGGCCGCAGAACGGGCAGGGAAACAGTTGCATGGTCAGGCCCTTCTCAATGCGCGATGCCGGCGCCGGCCGCCTCGTCGATCGTGTGGCCGCTGGAAAAGCGCGCCAGATCGAAGGGCCGGCTGATGGCGTGATGGCCGCCGGTGGCGAGGATATGGGCGAAAACGGTTCCGCCGGCGGGAATGCCCTTGAAACCGCCGGTACCCCAGCCGCCATTGATATAGAGACCGGGCAGCGGGCTTTCGCCGAAGATCGGCGAGCTGTCGGGCGTCACATCGACCGTGCCGCCCCATTGCCGCAACAGCCGCAACTGCCGGAAGACCGGGAACATCTCCAGAAGGCCCGACAGCGTCTGCTCCAGCATCGGCAGGTTGCCGCGCTGGCCGTAGGACGGCACCCGGTCCAGCCCGCCGCCGATGACGATCTCGCCTTTGTCGGACTGGCTGACATAGGTTCCGGTCATCGGCGAGAGCAGCAGCATGTCGAGGATCGGCTTCACCGGCTCGGAGACACAGGCCTGCAAGGTGTAGGAGGTGATCGGCAGGCGGAAGCCGGCCTTGGCGGCAAGCGCGCCCGAGCGGCCGGCAACCGCCATGCCGACACGGTCCGCGCGGATGTCGCCCAAGGAGGTCGAAACGCCGACGCATCGCCCGCCCTCGACCAGAAATTCCCGCACCTCGCATTGCTGGACGATGTCGACGCCGAGACGGTCGGCGGCGCGGGCATAGCCCCAGGCGACGGCATCGTGCCGGGCGATGCCGGCCCGGCCCTGCCAGATCGCGCCATGAACCGAATAGCGCGCATCCGGCGCATAATTGTAGATCGGCATTCGGCGCCTGACCTCGGCCAGATCCAGCAATTCGGCATCGACGCCGTTGATCTGCATGGCATTGACCATACGGGCGGCCATCTCCATCTCGCCGGGGCTGGAAACCATCTGCATCACGCCGCGCTGCGACAGCATGATGTTGTAGTTCAGCTCGCGGCTCAGCCCCTCGTAAAGCGACAACGACAGGTCGTAGAGCGCGGTGCTTTCGGGATAGAAGTAATTCGAGCGGATGGCGGTGGTGTTGCGGCCGGTATTGCCGCCGCCCAGCCAGCCGCGCTCGATCACCGCGACATTGCGCAGCCCATGGGTCTTCGCCAGGTAATAGGCCGTCGCCAGCCCCTGCCCGCCGCCACCGATGACGACGACGTCGTAACGCGGCTTGGGCCGGGGGCTGCGCCAGGCCGGTTTCCAGCCTTTCTGGCCGTTCAACCCTTCCTTGAGCAGCGAAAACGCGGAATAGTGGCGTGTCATCGGCGGCCTCGTTCGGGATCAGGCGCGCATCGCTGCGCCGGCGGGATCGTAGGGAGAGGCAGCAATCACCACCGCGCGCCGCTCCTCGCCGACGATATGGGTGGAAAGCAGCGTGCCCTCGGCGGACGCGGCGCGATCCACCATGGCAAGCGCCAGGCTTCGGCCAACGGTATGGCCGTAGCCGCCGGAGGTGATGAAGCCGGCCAGCTGTCCCTCGTGCCAGATCGGCTCGTAGCCGCTGGCATCGGCATCGGCCGCGTCGATCTCAAGGGTCACCAGCACCTGTTTAGAAGGCGCGCCGGCCCGCTCCCTGCGGGCGGCCTCGGCGCCGATGAAACCGTCCTTGTCCCAGGCGATGAAGCGGTCAAGCCCGGTCGCGCCCGGCATATAGCCTTGCGTGAATTCGCGCGACCAGATGCCGTAGCTTTTCTCAAGCCGCAGGCTGTTTCCGGCCGCAAAGCCGACTTCGGTCAGGCCGTGTTCGGCGCCGGCATCGAGCAGGCTGCGCCGCAGGGTCGCATGCCCGGCAATGCCGCAATTGATCTCGTAGCCGAGTTCGCCGGTGATGGAGAGGCGGGCAACGTGGCAGCGCAGCAGCCCCACATCCATGCGGGCGCAGCCGAGCAGGGGCAGGTCCGATATGTCCGCATGGGTAAGCTTCTGCAGGATGTCGCGGGCGCGCGGCCCCGCCAGCGAAAAGCCGGAAACGACATCGGAAATATCGCGCAGATCGACGCCTTCGGCCATGTTGTCCTCGAACCAGCGCATATGCCATTCGCGCAGGTAATAGGAGCCCATGATCCAGTAGCGCCCGTCGCCCCAGTTGAGCAGGGTCAGGTCGCCGCGCAGCCTGCCGTCATGGCCGAGCATCGGCGCCAGCCGGGCCCTTCCCGGTTTCGGCAGCCGGCTCGCGAAGATGCGGTCGAGCCAAGCTTCCGCTCCCGGCCCCGAAATCTCGTAGCGCGAGAAGCCGGAAATATCGAGAAGACCGGCCTTTTCGCGCACGGCCTTCGCTTCGGCGGCGACGATGTCGAAGGCGTTCGAGCGGCGCAGGCTCGGCTTTTCCTCGAACCCGTCGGGCGCGAAATAGAGCGGCACCTCCAGCCCCCAGTTCGCGCCCCAGCGCGCCCCGGCCGCCGTCATGCCCTCATAGGCGCCGGGAACCTTCAACGGCCGGCCCGCCGGCAAATGCTCGTTCGGATAGGTCATGATGAAGCGACGCGAATAGAACTGGCCGGTGGTGCGGCGGATGAATTCGCGGTTGGCGGCGAAATCGCCGTAGCGGGCGATATCCATGCCGAACACATCGGCCTGCGGCTGGCCTTCGACCATCCATTCCGCCAGCGACTTGCCGACGCCGCCGCCCTGCAGAAAGCCGGCCATGACACCGCAGGCGACCCAGTAGTTTCGCAGGCCGCGAACCGGCCCGACCAGCGGATTGCCGTCCGGCGAGAAGGTGAAGGCGCCATTGACCCAGCGCTTGACCCCGGCCGTTTCCAGAACAGGATAACGATGAAAGGCCATGGCAAGCTCGTCCATGATGCGGCCGGGATCTTCCTGGATCAGTTCGATCCCGTAATCCCACGGCGCGCCGTCCATCTGCCAGTGCTTGTGGTCGACTTCGTAGATGCCGAGCAACATGCCGTGCTGCTCCTGTCGCATGTAGGAAAAGCCGTCGAGATCGACGATGGTCGGCATTTCCTGCGGCAGGGCGGCGATTTCGGGAATAGCCTCGGTCACCAGATAATGGTGCTCCATCGGCGTCACCGGCAGTTCCAGGCCGACCATCCGGCCGAGCTGCTTGGCCCACAGCCCGCCGGCATTGACCACATGCTCGGCAAGGATGGTGCCTTGTTCGGTCTCGACCTGCCATTCCAGCGTCGGAAGCTGCCTGAGGGAAAGCACCCGGTTGTGCTCGACGATATCGGCGCCGCGCTTCTTGGCCGCGCGCGCATAGGCATGGACGACGCCGGAGGGATCGACATAGCCTTCTCGCTCGGAGGTCATGCCGCCGAGCAGGTCTTTCGTGTTCACAAGTGGGCAGAGTTCCGCGATCTCCTGCGGCGTCACCAGCCGGCTGTCGTCGATGCCCATCGACTGCATGACGCGGTAGCTGCCCTTCAGCCAGTCCCAGCGGTCGGGATCGCGGGCCATCATGATGCCCCCCGTCATATGCAGGCCGATATTGATGCCGGATTCCGCTTCGATTTCCGGGAGAAGGTCGATGGTATAGGCCTGCAACGCCGAAATATTCGGGTCGGCGTTCAGCGTATGGATGCCGCCGGCGGCGTGCCAGCTCGAACCGGCGGTCAGAACGCTGCGCTCCAGTATGGCGATATCGGTCCAGCCCAGCTTTGTCAAATGGTAGGCGACCGACGCCCCGACGACGCCGCCGCCTATGATTACAACGCGATACCGGGATTTCATCGTTCTACCTTTCGGCTCGTTCGGGGGTTTCAGACTAGCATGATGTACATTAATGTACATGTCGATTTTGCAGAATTGCGCCGCCACGCCCGATTTTGCGAAAGGGCGTGCCAGGGCTCAGAGGCGGGCTTCCAGCCAGCCGCGTTCCATCAGCGGCGTGGCATCGATCAGGCGGCGCGTGTAATCCTCACGCGGACGGGCGAATATCTGCTCCGCCGCCCCGAATTCCACGATCTCGCCGTGTCGCATGACGGCGACGTCATGGGCGAAGCGGCGGGTCAGCCCGAGATTGTGGGTGATGAACAGCATGGTCAGCGGGCGCTCGCTCATCAAGCGCAGCAGCAGCCGGATGACGCTTTCCTCGACCAGCGGATCGAGGGCGGAGGTCACCTCGTCGCAGATCAGCACGTCGGGCTCGGCCGCGAGCGCCCGGGCGATACAGATGCGCTGCTTCTGGCCGCCGGAAAGCGAGCCGGGAAACCGGTCCAGAAAGGTCTCCGGCAGCTCGACGTCGCGCATCGATTGCCGCAGCCGGTCCTCGCGGGCATTGCCCTTGAGATGGGCGAACCAGCTCAACGGGCGTCCGACGATGTCACGCACGGTCTGGCGCGGATTGAGCGCCAGATCGGGCAGCTGGTGAACGTATTGCAGCCGCCGTCTGGCCTCGAAGCTGCGGCTTTCGACCCGGCCGGCGAGCACTTCCCCCTTCAACGACATGATGCCATCATGCACGTCGACCAGCCCGGCTATCGCCCGCGCCAGCGTGGTCTTGCCACTGCCCGATTCCCCGACGAGACAGGTGATGTGCCCCGCCGAAAGCGACAGCGAAATATCCCGCACGGCGGAAATGCCGCCATAGCCGGCCGACAGATTGCGAACCTCGACAATCGGCTTCGTTACGGCCGCGCCCGGCACGCCGCTCGACGTCGTCTTGTTGGCCACGAGCGCGCGCGTGTAGTCTTCCCTGGGTGTCTCGATGATGTCGCGGGTCTTTCCGGTTTCGACGATGCGGCCGTGGCGCAGCACCATGACCCGGTCGGCAAGCTGCGAGACCACGGCAAGGTCGTGCGAGATATAGATCGCGCCGCAGCCGCGGCTCTTGACGAGCTTGCGGATGAGCCGGATCACGTCCAGCTGCGTCGTCACGTCGAGCGCGGTCGTCGGCTCGTCGAAAATCACCAGTTCCGGCTCATTGACCAGCGCCATCGCGATCATGGCGCGCTGCAATTGCCCGCCCGATACCTGATGCGGATAGCGCCGGCCGAAGGTTTCGGGCTGAGGAAGTTGAAGCTCCCGGAAGAGGCGTGTCGCCAGCGCCCGGCGCTCCTCCTTTGGCATGCCCCGCTCGAAACCGGCAAGCTCGGTCACCTGATCCTCAAGGCGATAGAAGGGATTGAAGGCGGCGGCGGCGCTCTGGGCGACATAGGAGACCTTGCGGCGGCGCACCCGTTCGAGCTCCGGCCGGGCGAGATCGAACAGCGACTGTCCCGCCAGCGTCACCTCGCCGGAGACCCGGCGGCAGCCGGCGCGCAGCAAGCCGATTGCCGCCATCGCCAGCGTGCTCTTGCCGGCCCCGGATTCGCCGATGATGCCGAATATTTCGCCGGGGCGGACATCGAGCGCGATATTCTCCAGGATCGTCGCCTGCCAGGTGTCGATTTTCAGGTTGTCGATGCGCAATACCGGTTCCGTCATCCGCCAAGCTCCGCATGGATCGAGTATTTATGGACAAACCAGTCGACGATGCCGTTGACCGACAGCGTGATCAGGGCGATGCAGACGGCCGGGGCCAGCGGCGAAAGCTGTCCGACCGAGATGGCCAGCGCGTTTTCGCGCACGAGGCCGCCGAGATCGGCCGCCGGAGGCTGCACGCCAACGCCGAGGAAGCTGAGGCCGCTGATGAACAGCACCGCATAGGCGATGCGGATACCGAATTCGGCCACAAGCGTCGGCGCGGCGTTCGGCAGGATCTCGCGAAACAGATACCAGCCGATCGCCTCGCTGCGCAGGCGCGCCACCTCGACATAATCCATGGCGACGATATCGCCGGCGACGGGGCGGATGACGCGGTAAAATAGCGTCGCCTCCAGCACCGCCATGGTCAGCACCAGCGTCGTCAGCGATACGCCGGCCACCGCAAGGACCACGAGCGCGAAGATGATCTGCGGCACCGACATGACCGCATCGACCAGCCGGCCGAGAAGAAGATCGCTCCAGCCGCGCCGGAAGGCGGCGAGGAAGGCGAACGCGACGCCGGCAATCGCCGCCAGCACAGAAACCACCAGCGCGATGCCCAACGTATAGCGCAGGCCGTAGAGAATGCGCGAAGCCATGTCCCGGCCGAGCGAATCGGCCCCGAGCAGCCCGCCGTCGCCGATGCCCGCATAGGGCATGTGCGCCAGGTCGTTCGGCGCATAGGGCGCCAGCCATGGCGCAAACAGCGCGGCCAACACGAGCAGAAAAAAGCAGGCCAGCGACAGGATGAAACCGGCATTTCTCATGCGCCGGTCCCCCGAGCGGGCACCCGTTGGCGCGGATTGGCGAGCAAAGCGAGGAAGTCCGCCAGTAAATTCATCGCGATGAAGATCAACGCGAACAGCAGGCCGCAGGCCTGAACCACCGTCAGGTCGCGATAGGCGACGGAATCCACCATCAGCTTGCCGAGCCCCGGATAGGAAAAGACGATCTCGATGACGACGACATCGACGATCAGATAGGCGACGGTGAGGATCGAAATCGACAGGATCGGCGAAAGGGCGTTCGGCAAGGCATGGCGCAGAATGATGCTGGAGCGCGGCAGGCCCTTGATTTCGGCCATGAGAATATAGTCCGAGGCCAGAACCGACAGAATGGCCGTGCGCGTCAGCTTCATGGTATGCGCCTGCCCGATGATGACGAGCGAAAGCACCGGCAAGACAAGGATCTTCACCCACGCGCCGGCGCCCCCCATCAGCGGCGCGACCGACATCGACGGAAACAGGCCGAGCCGGACGGAAAAGGCATAGATGAGAATATAGCCGACGAGAAAGGCCGGCATCGCCAGAAACAGCATCGAGGTGAAGCCGAGCAGGCGGTCGAACCACCTGCCCTGCCAGATCGCCGCCAGAATGCCGCCGCCGATGGCTATGGGCAGCAGGAACACCGCGCCGGCGGCCGCCAGCAGAAGCGAATGCCCGAGGCGCGGCAACAAAATCTCGGCGACCGGGCGGCCGGAGGCCAGCGACGTGCCGAAATCGCCCTGCAACGCCCCGAACAGCCAGACGAAATAGCGCTGGACCAGTGGCTGGTCGAGGCCGAAATCGCGGCGCAACGCCTCGAGCGCGGCGGGCGTGGCGTTCTGCCCGAGCAGGGCGCTCGCCGCATCGCCGGGCAGCAGCGCCGTGCCGACGAAGATCAGCGCCGTGACCAGAACGAGCGACACCAGCCCGGAAACGAGGCGCGACACGAGGAATGCGCGGATCGGGCTGGATCGATGAAGGCGGAATGTCGACATGGCATGAACCGGGTTGAGTATCGATCGGGCGATACGTTCCTGCACTATACGTCCTCGAACCGGGCGGGACAGGGGGGCCTGTCCCTGCCCTTCGCATCGCTCTCCCTAAGGGCGGATCAGGCGAACCAGACCTGTTCGGCGCAGCGGAAATTGCCGCAGGGCTGGGTTCCCGCCACATAGCCCTGAACCTCGTTGGCGATGCCCTCGATCACGTCGCCGAAGACCGGGATGATGACGCCGCCATCGCTGGACAGCAGCGATTGCGCCTCCCTGTAGAGCGCCTGCCGCCGGGCTTCGTCCGCCTCGACCCGGGCGGCGGCGATCGCCTTGTCGAAGGCGGGGTTCGACCAATGGGAATCGTTGCCCGGCGAGCCGGTGGAATAGGCGGTGGTCAGGATCATGTCCGCCGTCGGCCGCGCGGCCCAGACCGTCGCATGGAATGGCGCCTTGCCCCAGATGTTGGACCAGTAACCGTCCGCCGGCTCGCGCACCACCTCGATATCGATACCGGCCTTGGCGGCGTGCTCGCGGAAAAGCACGGCCATGTCGACGGCCGGCGCGGTGGCGGCATCGGATGTGCTGAGCCGCAGCGTGCCGGTATGGCCGGATTTCTTGTAGAGCGCGGCGGCGCGTTCGGGATCGTAGCTGTTCTGGGCGATATCGGCCGCGAAAAGCGGATCGTTGGGCGGGATCGGCGTGTCGTTGCCGATGCGCCCGACGCCGCCATAGACCCTCGCCAGCACATCCTGCCGGTCGATTGCCAGCTTCAGCGCCAGGCGCAGGTCGGGATTGTCGAAGGGCGCGGTATCGGCCCGCATGTTGAAGCCGACGAATTGCGCACCCTTGAGGCTGACCAGCGACTTGTTCGGCAAGGCCTTCAGAAGCGTTGCCGTGCGCGTGTCGAGACCGCTTGCGATCTGAATCTGGCCGCTCTGGAAGGCGCTGGCACGCGCCGCCGGATCGTTGGCGGCCAGAATGACCACCTGATCGACCCAGGCCGCATCCTTCTTGAAATAACCCTCGTGGCGAACCGTCTCGATTGCCTCGCCCGGCGCGAACCGCGTGATCTTGTAGGGGCCGCTGCCGATACCGTCGAACTTGGTTGTGCCCTCCGGCAGGATGCACAGGGGATAGTTGGAGGTCATCGCCGGGAAGAAATAATTGCCTTCGGCCAGCTCGACGATCACCCGCGTCGGGCTTTCAGCGGTCATCGCCTTGATACCCGCCGCGATGGCGCGCGAATTCGAACGGGAATCCTCAGCATCGTGGATCTGCAGCGAATAGATGACGTCCCTGGCGGTGACCGGGCGGCCGTCATGGAAGGTCGCGCCTTCCACCAGATCGAAAACCCAGCGCTTGCCGCCGTCGCTGCCTTCCCAGGATTTGGCAAGGCCCGGGCGAAGCTCGTTCGCGGGCCCGTGGGCTTCGACGAGCGTACTGAAAACCGTTCCCGAGATGACCGCCCAATAGGGGGAATTGAACGTGCGCGGATCGAGCGTGTCGCCCGTCGAGGCGCCCTCGACGCCGATGGCCAGCGTGCCGCCGCGTTTCGGCGCAGCCTGCGCGAACGCCCCGCGCGGCATCGCGGCAAGCAGGCCCAATGCGCCGGCCGCGCCCATGAAACCGCGACGAGAAAGAGTGTCCCAATGCTCCATGCCCTTGCTTCCCTCTGCTGGTCGATGCTCTGTGGCATCCCTAAGGATGTACAGTAATGCACATCTGGTCATTTATGTATAGAGATACTTATCCGAGGCGCCGGCCTCAATCTTCAAGCGCCGCGCCGCCGGCCTCGGTTCGCGCCCGGATGAACGGCTCCAGCCGCTCCCCGACCCCTTCGCAGGCGGATGGCGGCCGGAAGGCGGCCAGCGTTTCCTTCCAGATGCCAGTCGCGCGTTCGTCCGCCGATTTCTCCCCGTCATCGCGCCAGGCGCCGTTGTTGGAAAGATCGGCGACCAGAGGCCGGTAGAAGGCCGTCTTGTAACGCTCCATCGTATGCGCCGTCGAAAAGAAATGACCGCCGGGCGAGACGTCGGCGATGGCATCGAAGCCGAGCGCATCGTCATCGGCGGCGTCGCGCCGCGTCATTTCCGCAATGGTCTGCAGGGCCTCGATATCCAGGATGAATTTTTCATAGCCGAGGGTCAGGCCACCCTCCAGCCAGCCGGCGGCATGGACCGTCACCGTCGCCCCGCCCAGCACGGCGCCCCACAGCGCCATCACGGTCTCGGTCGCGCCCTGCGCATCCGCCATGTTGGAGGCAGCCCCGGTCGCGGAACGCCATGGCAGGCCGATATGGCGGGCAAGCTGCCCCGAGCCGATGCAGGCCCGGATATGCTCCGGCGTGCCGAAGGCCGGGGAGCCCGACTTCATGTCGACATTCGAGAGGAACCCGCCATAGGAAACCGGCGCGCCGGCGCGCGTAATCTGCGCGAGCGCGATACCCGCCAGCGCCTCGGCATGCTGCAGCATCAGGGCTCCGGACACCGTCACCGGCGCCATGGCGCCCGCCAGGCAGAAGGGCGTGATGATCGACATCTGGCCCGCGCGCGCGAAATCGATGATCCCCCGCGACATCGGCACATCGAGCTGCCTCGGCGAGTTCGAATTGATCACCGTGGTTGCCCATACGCCATTTTCGAATTCCTGACGGTCGATGCCGCGCGCCTGGCGGATCATCTCGAAACTCTCCTCGACCTGCTGGCGGCCGCGCGAATAGACGAAAAGCGGCTTGTCGCAGTTTTCGAGCTGCCCGCGCATCATCGCATAGTGGCGAAGATGGATTGGAATGTCCTGCGGCTCGACCGAAGGGCCGTGCATGTGGATCACATCGAAGCTCTGCTGGAGCCGGAGGGTTTCCAGATAACCCTGGAGATCCCCCGGACGGCGGCCGCGCTCCCGGTCAAAGGCGTTGGGGCAGCCGGCACCGGCCATGAACAGCATCGATCCCAGCTCGTAGACCTGCTCGCGCGCGGGATTGGCCGCCCGGAGTCGGATGGAGCGCGGCGCGGTCGACAAACCCGCCTCGACGAGATCGCGTCCGATGCGAACCATCTGCGTGTCTTCATCGACCAGCGCTCCGGCGGCCTGAAAAATCTGCCGCGCCTCATCGAGAAGCACACGAATGCCCAGCTCCTCGAGAATTCGAAGCGCGCCCTCATGCATCGCCGCGATGCGGTCATCACTGTAGGCCTGCTGCGGAGAGAAAGGGTTGCGTAGGTTCACATAGGCGGAGCCCGCTTTCGGCGTCGCCTCTCCCTGGCCTCGCCGGCCGCGTCCACGCCTGACATTCGAATTGTCTTCCATGCGCCTGCCTCCCATTTCATGTCCATCCCCTATAGTGTATATGTTCATAAATGTACAGATACAGTGCGGCAGCCGTGCCCTTTCCGCGATGCCGCCGCAAGTCGATCCTTGTTTCAGCCCGCAGTTGACGGATAAGGTGCGCCACGCAACAGGAAGGCATTTCGACATGACACGCACGGATGCGCGCAAGCACGAGGCGGAGGACAGCCAGCAGGGCCGCTCGACACGCGAGGATTGGCTGAAGCTTGCCCTTCAGATCCTGGTGAAGGACGGCATCGACCGCGTGAAAATCCAGATCATGTCGAAGCAGTTGAACGTATCCCGTTCGAGCTTCTACTGGTTCTTCGAAAACCCGCAGGATCTTTACAGCCAGATGCTGGATTACTGGCTGACGAAAAATACCGGCCCGATCATCCAGCGCGCACTACGGCCCAGCGCAAGCATCTCCGAGGCGATCCTGAGCGTCTTCGAATGTTGGGTAAACGATGATCTGTTTGATCCGCGTCTGGACGTGGCCATGCGCCTTTGGGCAAGGCGCGCACCGGAGGTACTGAAGGTCGTCGAGAGCGCCGACCAGCAGAGGCTGGCCGCCTTGACCGGCATGTTTTCCCGCCATGGCTTTTCCGAAGGCGACGCCATCGTGCGGGCGCGCGTGCTCTATTTCACTCAGATTGGGCAATACACGCTGGATTTCCGAGAGGACATGAAACTTCGTTTCTCTCGCACCCGCCCATACGTGCTTGCATTCTGCGGTCAGGAACCGAGTGAAAAGGAGCTGAGCCGCTTCGAGGCTATCGTTATGGTCGCTCAAAAGTAGACGATTGTTTACTTCTCTCCAGTTGGACCCCAAAGGCGTCCACATTCAGCCTGAGCCGCATCATTGATGACTTCAAATCCAATTATCAGCCGGTAGCGTTTCATTTCGTCCTTCCCACTCTGCGTTCCCGATGCATAATCAGACGATGGTGTGATTAGGCCCTTTAATTGCGGATTGCTGTCAAGGGCCTGCTGCCGTCCTGCCGGGTCATGGTCCTTTCCGAGGTCGTTGCCTCAGGATGAGGTTCGGGTCGAGCGCTTCAACGTATGGAACGGAATCCGGCACTGCCGTGTTCAGCCTAATGGGGGCGGAACAAGGTCTGTTCAAAATCCTGCGCTAAGGTCGAACGAACCCTGAACATTCACGCTGCCCGGAGGATTTTCCCTGGGCGCCGCAAGGGCCTGAAGCCCTCGGACATCTGCTGCTCGGTGTCTCAGGAATAGATGCCGGTGAGATTTATGTGCTCCCAACTGAGGGGCGAGACGTGTTTCAGCAACTCGTCGGGGATATTTCGGTCTTGCTGGCGCAGATGAGCCGTTGCCAGTCTGAGGTAGACGGTGTTCCAATGGACGATGGCGCTGACGACCAGGTTGAGGCCGGAAGCCCGGAAGGCCTGGCTGTCACAGGAGCGATCACGGATCTCGCCGCGCTCATGGAAAAAGACGGCGCGTTTGAGCTTGTGAGCGGCCTCGCCCTTGTTGAGCCCGGCCTGGCAACGCCGACGCAGTGCCGGGCTGGAATACCACTCGATCATGAACAGGGTGCGCTCGATGCGGCCGAGTTCGCGCAACGCTTTGGCTAGATCGCTGGATTTCGACGATGCGGAGAACTTCTTGAGGATCGCCGACGGCGCGACGGTGCGCGTCGTGATCGACGCGGCAAGGCGCAGGAGTTCGTCCCAATGGTCCATGATGAAGGCGGTGTTGATCGGCACGCCGATATGATTTGCCAGCCGATCGGCCGGCGGCAGGGAATAATGACGGATCAGACTGTCTTCATCAGTTGGAATGCCGAAAATCTCTTGTCGATCATGAGGCTTGAGAAGCGTCCGCCGGGCCACCGTTGTTACTCCTTACTATATGTGCTGGTGGCCAAACATAGGTGCCGCTGGCGCACGCCGCCGCGCAGAGATTGAAATCCTACGAGGCAGAAGCAAAAAAAGCGGCTGATGGACATACCGAGTCTCCACGTTTCTCCTCCCGTCTGAGGCTGGTTGGTTTCCCACAAATGTCGTTGCGAGTGCTGTCCCCTCGTCCGCCTCATCTTGGCTGGCGCTCCGGAAGCAATCGACGCCCGATCCGAGAAAGCTTCCTGCCTCTTCACTGGCCATCATTGTCGCTCCCCGTTCATTAGTTCAGGTTCCACTTGCGGCAGAAGGATGAGAGGACACGCTCGATATTTGGCCCGGTCAGGTCGATGCCTTTCTCCTTTGCCCATCGACGGAATGCGTTCGCGACCATATCGAGGTCAGGGGTAGGCTTCGGCGCATTCTCCCGGATCACATCGGCCCAGCGCGTGAAGTGGACCGTTCCGCTCGTCGGGAATGCCACAAGCTCGTCCACCGCCGTGCGCGTCAGTCCCCCTGCCCCACTGTAGCCAGCCTGAGCCATGCCGAACAGCGAGCGGCTGACGTGCAGCCCCCCTTCACGCCCTCGCTGGATCAAGGTTCGCAGGTACGCACCGGGCTTAGCCACGAGGCCGACCTCATGTTTTTGGATCGTCACGGCGAGGGCGGCGACTGCAAGGTCGGCGCCAAGGACGCCGAGCGCCTCCTGCCATACCTGCGGATTGATGCCTGCAGCGCCGCAAAGATCGCGGCCGCTTTCGCGCAGCGTCATCCAGCTATCGAACGCAGACGGGATATAGGCAGCTACCTTCGGGCAGGCATCCTGAACGAGAGGAAGCGAGATGTACTGCAGATCGTCCGCAAGTGCGTCTTGCGGACGCTTCCGGTCTTGCTCCACCCTCGACTTTCCTTCAGGCTTTTTTTCAAAAGCCATGTCGCCGGAGGCGGCTTCAGGTTTGGATTCTCGGGCGTTAGCCCGAGGCTGCGCTTGATTACTTGATTCAGAATTTTGGCTTTCAGCTGTAGTTAGTAAGGGCCGAAATTTCGATACCGCGGTATGTAGATTCTGGCTTGTAAATGCCTTGTTGTATGCGGTCTCGAGTTCGTGTTGTAGGGCGTCGAGTTGCTCCACCCATGAAGTCAGTTCGTCTAGGTTGACGGCCCTCGCCTCACGCAGGACATCAAGCCGAGCCTGGGCGTGGTCCCAAGGCCCTGCAAAGCCCTCTTGGCGCGCGCTGAGGACGAGTGCTTGAATTTCCTTACGCAGAACCGTCCGACGGTCTGACAACCGCTTCCACTCGCGCACGGTGTAGTCGGCAGTGTCGGCGAGTTCCGTGAGCTCCGCGAAACGAACGGCGATGGGCGAGAGATCGATCCCTGCGGCCTCAATGATCTTTCCGCTGGCATCACGACGGCCCCGCCGCTGGTAGGTTGGCCCGTCACTATAGGCGATCAGGCCAGCCTCAACGAGGCCATTGAGATGATGCTTCAGAGTGGAGACGCCGATGCCCAGCGCGTTCGCCAGTGCGATGTTGGAGGGCCAGACAATCGGAGCGACACCTTCATCCGTCCAGTCTCTATCCTTCGTGTATGCAAAGAGTTGGTCGATCAGTGCGATCTTGCTCCCCTTGAGCCCCATAGCGGCCGCGCCGCGCTTCGCTGCTCGAATGGCTGCCTTGCGAGCGATCCGACTGGAACCAGTCTGGTGGTACTCACGCGCGTATTCCGTAGCCGCAAGACGTGTGGGTGTGACTTTACGAATGCCTGCTCCAAGAGACATCATACCCCCCTCCCCCGCCGCAAGGCGTTGGGTAGGCACAGGCCATGTTTCATTGGGCAAGACGAGTTTGTTCGCCGCCCAGAAGGCGTCGTTTCCTTGTGTCCATCCATTGCTTTCACCTATCGCTAGGCAAAAAGAATTCCGCTCGCCGAAAACGACGCCAAAAGAACTACTGACTCTTGACTGTGATTCGCGGAAATGCGATTCTCGAGTTGCTAGACACAGAGAAGGGCTTCCGGAATGCTTTCGGGGGCCTTTTTCTTTTCTCCAGGCTTCCTTTCAGTTGGCTTCGTAAATCAGATTGTCAGATGACAATCTGGGAAAAATCGTTGTTTTTCAGAGTATTCCTCCGTTGCTTCATGCGCGTCCTGTTGCCTCCGGACTCGCCTCGAACTCCTTCAGAAGGTCCGGTAGTCGCCGGCGGAGAAACTCGGAAAAGCGATCATTACCGCTGACAAGGCGCACTGCGTCGCCATCCCGCTCGATCCAGGCAGGTTGATCGGACGCAGCAGCGTTCTTCGTCAGACGCCTCTTTGCTACCTTCACCTTCGTGCCGACCGCGTCGAGCACAATTGCAAACCTCTTGTCAGTATCCGCGTCCTCGAACGGCGATACGCCCAAGACATCTTCAGCACGGGCTTTCGCCCCTTCTTGCTCCAGTCCGGACACTAGCTTCAACCAGCGGGGCCTTCCGATCTTGGGAGCCCGCCCGATTGCCAGAATGAGCCTTTCGCCAACGGTCTGCGCGACGCCGATCAGCCTCGACACTTCCGGCTTGTCGACGTTGAGCGCCGCCGATATCGTTTCGCGATCCAACCCACGCTCTTCCATGCGGAGAGCAAAGCGAGCGCGCTCGATAAAGGACAGGTCTTCCCGAGGGCCATTTTCCTGGCCCTGCAGGATCACCATCTCGGCGTCGGTCAGTTTTCGAACAATTGCCTTCACCGGAATGCCCAGCTCTGATGCAATCCCCCAGCGCCGGTGCCCGCAGGCGATCTGATAGCGTCCCTCTTCGTCGGGGTGCGGCCGTACGATGATCGGAATTTGTTGGCCGTTCGCCTGGATGGATGACTTCAGTTCGACGTACTTCGCGTCATCCACGGACGGGATGCGGTCCGGCACAATCGATGGTGACATTAGCCCCGGATCAATATCCTGCGTGATCTCAAGCGAAGCCATTTCCTCGCGCAGACGACGTGCCTCGGCAGCTTCCGATGAAAGTCGATCGAGACCAATGCCCATGGTCTTCACTGCGCCCGCCGGGCGCATGACGGGCGCGGTGCCCGTCATCGACGGCATCGGCTTGCCAGCTGCGACCAGATCCTGGAGTATCTTCTTTCCCTTCACTTCGGCGCCCTCCCCCATGCTTCCCACACCAGCCGCTCGACCTCGGAGTTCACAGCGTCCATGGCTTCGATCGCGCGATCATAAGTTTGACGGTGCATCGATTCGCGAGGAGCTTCGTAGACCGTCTGCTTGGACAAGCCGGCATCGGATACCGCCGTTGACTTCACCATCATCGGCGTGAGAACTCGCTCGCTGAAGAGATTTCGAAGGAACGAGACGATCTGGAACTGCGGGCCATCGTTGGGTTCGTAACGTGTGATCAGGTAGCGCATCCAGTCGTATCCGAGGTTGCCGCCATTCTCTCGCACGACAGAAAGCAGCTGCGACGTCATGGCCAAGAACTGGTTCATCGAAGCCACATCGAGCATCTGCGGGTGCACGGTAATCAGTACCGAAGTCGACGCGCAAAGCGCCGACATGGTCAGGAAGCCGAGTTGGGGAGGGCAGTCGATAACAACGACGTCATAGTCCTCGGCAACGCTTTCCAAGGCGGATGCCACCCGCAGGAAGAACAATCCATCGGGATCGCGGTCCTCGTCGGCCAGGACGCGTGGTGTGTCATGCTCGAACTCGTGAAGTTCGAGGTTACCGGGCACGAGGTCGAGGCCGGCAAAATAGGTCTGGCGGATAACCTGGCTCAGAGGGACGCGCGCATCATCGTAGCGAATTGCGCCGTAGAGGGTCTGGTTTTCCTCGACGTCGAACTCCGGCTGATAACCGAATAACGCCGACATCGAGGCCTGAGGGTCGAGATCGACGGCGAGAACACGATGTCCGCGAAGGGCGAGATACTGCGCGAGATGCGTTGCGCTGGTCGTCTTGCCCGACCCGCCCTTGAAATTCGTTACCGCGATGATCTGAAGATGCTCGCCGCCTCTACGCCACGGGACATAATTGGCCTTGCCCCGGCTGAGATGCTGACGGAGCGCATGGATTTGCTCAAGCGTATAGGCCCGGCGCCCATTTGCCCCTTTTTCGGGTATCGGTCCCTCTTCCGTTGTGGCAAGATTGCGGACGTAGCTTTCGGTCACGCCGATGAATTTCGCGGCTTCCGCGGTCGAGAACGTGCGGAGTTCCTTTTTTGCATCCGGAGCAAAAAGGCGTTCGCGCAGCACTTGCAGTTGCGCGCCAAGGGCTTGTGAGTCCTCCCAAATCGCTTCGTCAAACGCGGGAGGAGCAGTCTGTTTGATTTTTGCGGTTTCCTCGGTGTTTTTCATCAAAGTCTCGAATTCGGGCTAATTTGCTATTTTCGCGCAACTGTCACCGAGTCCGTCACCTTGGTCAAGGAGAATAGGGTTAACAGAAAGTTAACGGCATAGCCAAAGCACTCCATCCTATTGTTTGAGCTTCACAAATTAAAAATTGTCAGCTGCCAATCTTTTTGGGGAGCAAGGTAATGGGAGCGTGCGCTATCGGTCCCTCGATCGAGATGGGCCGACTCACATCCATGCCTCGATCATTTCGATCATGGCCTAGCACTGGTAGCGCTTCACCGAAGGGGCCCACCAACTCGATGACGAGGTTGGGATGGCGTTGTTCTCTCGTTGGCGCAATGTGACGCTCCGAAGGTGCCTGAAATCACCGCAACGGTGAGCACCGCAGTGGCAATCGGCCGACCGAGCTGCGTCGCATCACGGCGCAGTTGAGTCGATAGGCGACGCCTCGCTTCCGCCGCTCAACGTGATCTGTCGCAGCACCAATCGCGAGCCGGGATATTAACTCGGTCGGCAACCGCAGCCCTACGAACAGATGATCGCAGACACGGCGAACAAACCTACTCCGAGGCATCAGTCAATTCGAGTAGGGGAACTTCAGGCGCGCGGGCGTTCACGAGGCATTGGTCTTTTATCTGTGTAGGTCCTTCACGATCTTGAAGGAGGAGGGGCCATGGTAGGCCTGATGCCGCCCCTCGTCGATGACAAACCCCCACCGGGTGCGCGTCTGGTATTCGCCCTTCGGAACCAGGAAAGACCGTTCCTCACCGTCGCGCATCAAATCGCCACCCGGTAGAGCGATCACCTCAACCATGTCCTCAAAGAAATAGGAGTCGATAGCCCATACCGTAACGAAGTCCGTCGCGTGTTCACGTCTAAACTCTCTCCGCGCCTTCTCTCGGGATTCGGAGACATCGAGCACTCGACGGTTGACGCGCTCCCACGCCTCCGGCCAATAGTCGCGAATGACTTTGTCCGCCATCTTGCGTTCGTAGGTCGTAAACAGAGTGGGAAACGTAAATGCCATAATCGCCTGGCCATCCTGGTCGTACCAGCAATTGTTCGACCTGAAATCCTCGTCGACTTCAACGTTTCGCTCGTCGGATAAAAGAAAGCTCCCGGTGGGACGCGTGCCTGCTCGAATTACACCATCGCCATAAATCGTGCACAATATCGTTTTCCCCGATGGCAGCCGGTGCTGGCCTTCGACGCGACCGAGCGCAAGTCGTTCCTTCTCATGCAGCGCCATCTCGTAAACGTGCGCCCGGAAGGCTATCTCGTTTACGAACTCAACGTTCGGGTCGGCCCAAAAATCCTCACGCCGTAGAGTGGCCAAGGGATCAGTAGCTGCTCGTCGACTGCGGCCAAGAAATGGGTGCTCATTACGGATCGGCGGCATCATTTTTGCGGATCGGCGGTATCATTGCCAAGACGGTCTCGCCAAAGCGCGCAACCGGGAAATCGGTTGCGCTGTGGCCAAACTCCACACCGAGATCGGTAAACGCATGCGGCGAGATTTCAGATTCTATGATCCCTATCATGCCAAGGTCCTCCATAAGCCGCCTGGCCGTTTGCGCGTTGCTCGACCAGAACATTGTATCTGCCTCGCGGAGGAGCTGTCCACCTATGAGGTAATGGAAACATTTACGTCTGGGTGCCGGAGCGCTCCGGGCTCAATCGGTGCAAAGTTATGCCAGCCCAGCTTTCAACTGCCAAATTGACGCCCGGGGCCGGATGCGAGAGCGATACGCCGCCGCTCTTCCCATTCTCCATCTGGATCTCTGCGACAACTCGCCGACTGCCGAGCGGACGGACTTGCGCAATCGCCGCCGAGCGTCCCTGCAGCGAAGCACAGGCTGGCCAGCGAACTGCAAAGGGCGAATTGCCGGGATGATTGAACAACAGCGACGCGGGCCGCGTCCGATCTCCCGTCTTTTCCTTTCCACTTCTCGGTTGAAAATTTTGCTCGCGCGGATCAACGTTCCCGCGTCCGGCAGTAGCAAAATATGCAAGTCCGAGACTTACGGCCCCGGGAATGGCCTCTCAGCCACCCAAGTCGATCACCGCATCCCAAACTTCAGCTATGCATTTTCACCTGGTAAGAGTCGCGTTAACCGGTCCTGAGCCGAGTCTCACGCTTCCTCTGTCGAATTCGCCGCCGAAGGCTCGCGGCCTACTGCGATACCATCAATTATTGTTCCAGTCTGATTGAGGGCTTCAGTCGCTCATCCAGCGCTCAACTGTTCCAGGACCGCCGGTGAAAGCTTAAACTGTCTCGCAACCCCGCGTCCCGCGGAATTCTTGCCAAGGGTCTCTGTGAGTATGCCACGTTTGACGAGCAGCTCCATCGTTTCGAGAACGCCACTTCGTGTCATTCCCGTAAATTCAATTATATTTGAGAGTGTTAGCTTCTCGTGCGTCTGATGCATCATATAAAGGATGTTCATCATCCCGATCTGTTTGATGCGCGACTGGGGCGTTTCATCCTCGAGGGGTTTGTCGAGAATCTCACGCACGGCGAAGAGGGGTAAGGCTTGGGTTTGCCATCGGTCACTCAATTTGCTTGCCATCGATTTAACTATCTATTATTTGCATAGTATGAACGTTAGGGCGAGACGATTCTTCGACTCCCGTCCTACCAAATTTCAATCGGAGGGTAGGGGGCATGAAACGCCTTTTCTTTCGAACGGTTATAGCAGCATTAGGGTTCGGTTCACTATATCTCAGTTCCGGCCAGAGCGCCCGCGCCGATGATTGGGGTTGCCAGGTTATCCTGTGCTTATCCAATCCCGGCGGCCCGACGCAATTTGCCGAATGCCGGCCTCCGATCCAAAAGCTTTGGCGGTGGCTCGCCAAAGGCCGGTCTTTCCCCACATGCAGCGGTGTCGGCTTTCAGAGCTCGCGGCCTCGATATGAGCCTCTCTACTGCAACGAGGGCTACCGTCTGACAGGCGGATATGGCCCGCGCGGTCAGGATGCGACCTGCGTGTCGACGTCGATGCAGGTCGTCGACAATGGAATGTGCCGGCGAGACCGTGACGGGGGGAGGGGAGGTGATGCCTCAGTCTCCTCCCCCCGCTGGCAATGGGACAACGGGCGCCAGCAGTGCGTGGCCTACACCATTTCCCGCCCGCTCATACGCGAAAAACCCCGCTACATCGATGTGACCATCGAGGGTGTCGGCAAGCAGAGGGTCTGGTTCTAATCATGCCCATCGTCTTTGCTGATCTTGCGCATACCTGCGCACCCTTTGTTGCGTCCGAAACACTGGCCGGCGTCGTCAGCCTCGAAAGCCGTTTCGCGCCCTTCAACATCCGCATCAACAGCGGCCTTCCCCTGAAGAAGCAGCCCACCACAAAGGTCGAGGCGATCGAAATCGCCACGACACTCGCGGCCGAACACCAGGATATTCAGCTTGGCCTCGGGGGGATCGGCCTGGACGACCTGGGTAGAATGAAGCTCTCCATTTCCGACGCATTCGATCCGTGCCTAAACCTGAAAGCCACGGCGACGCTGCTCGACGGCTACTACCGTCTCGCCGTCAAGGCCGGCGCCGACGAGGCACGGGCCGAGCAGGTAATGCTGCAATCTTTCTACGGCCGCGACGATCCGTCGGTCGGCGCCATGGTCAACTACGACGACCAGGTGCGGCGTGCCATCGACAGATTGAAGCCGACGATCGCCACGCTGATGATCGGCAATGCAGCCGAGGTCGAGGGTGCCGAAGCTGCTCCGCCGTCAGCAGACATCGTCGCCGAAGTGGTCGCTGAGAATTCCGCCGAGGTGACCTCCACCGACTCGACCGCGCCATCGTGGGACGTCTTCAACGCGCGGCGCCGATCCTCGATCCTCGTTTTCCAGAACAAGCATGGAGCAGAATGAAATGATCCCTGGTTCCCGTACCCGTTCGGTCGCCGCTTCCACCGTCATGGCGGCCGCGATCATCGCGACCTTGGCCGAACCGGCCTTCGCCCAGGCGGCCGGCATCGAGACGATCCTGCAGAATGTCGTCGATCTCTTGCAGGGCAACATCTTCCGGCTGTTCGCCACCATCGCAGTGATCTTGATCGCCCTTGCCTGGATGTTCGGATACATGGACCTCAGACGCGCCGGCTATTGGATCGTCGGTATCGGCGTGATCGCCGGCTCCTCCGAGCTCGTCAGCACCATCATCGGGAGCTGACCGGATGTCGACGACGCGTCCGGTTCTCGAAGAAGACACGCTGTTCATCGCCTGCACCCGGCCAGCGATGTTCGCGGGCGTGACGATGGAGGCCATGGGGATCAACGTCATGGTGACGACGATCTTCTATCTCGCCGCCGGTTCCGTCGCCTACGCCCTCGTCGGCGTGGTGTTTCATTTCCTGTTCCGCGCGCTCGTCAAGCACGACCACAACATGTTCCGCATCGTCGTCGCCTGGGTCGAGACGCGTGGCCGATCGCGGAACACGTCCCATTGGGGCGGAACGTCGATCTCGCCGTTGAGGCTTTCCCGCCATTTCGACGAAAGGGATCTCGGTTTTGCCTAGTGTCGCAACGATCAAGTCCAGGGAGCTCGGTCCCGAAACCTTCATTCCTTACGTACGCCATGTCGATGACGTGACGATCGCCCTCGAGTCGCGGGCCCTGATGGTGGTGATCGCGCTCGAAGGCGTCTCGTTCGAGACCGCGGATGTTCTCGATCTCAATGCCCTGCACCGCGACCTCAATACGCTGCACAGAAACATTGCTGACGAGCGCCTAGCGCTTTGGACGCACTTGATCCGCCGGCGCGACAACAGCTATCCCGATGGCACCTTCACCGCACCATTCTCCGCCACGCTCAACGAAAAGTATCGCGAACGCATGGTTCGTGAGGACCTGTTTCGAAACGACCTTTTCCTTTCCGTTGTCTGGTCGCCACCGCGTGATCCCGCGGAAAGGGCGGCAAAGCTGCTTTCACGCCTCGGTAGGGCGCACCGGTCCGGCGTAGAACTTGACGAGGAATCGCTGAAGCAACTGCATGACAAGGTCATCGACATCACCGCCGGCCTGAAGCGGTTCGAGCCGAGGGTCTTGTCACTCTACGAGCATGACGGGTTGCTGTTCTCCGAACCGAGCGAGGTTCTCCACGAGCTCGTCGGCGGAAGATGGGAACCGGTTCCGCTCACCGAGGGTCGCATCGCTTCGGCGATCTATTCGGACCGCGTCATTGTCGGCCGCGAGACGATCGAGATCCGGCACGAGGCCGAGAGCCGCTTTGCGGGAATGCTGAGCTTCAAGGAATACCCAGCCACCACGAGGCCCGGCATGTTGGACGGCATTTTGACCAGCCCCTTCGAGCTGATCATGTCGCAATCCTTCTCCTTCGTCTCGAAGGCCGATGCTCGGACCATCATGGGCCGCAAGCAGAACCAGATGCTCAGCAGCGGCGACAAGGCTGCATCGCAAATCGAAGAGCTCGACGGCGCCATGGACGATCTGGAGTCAAACCGGTTCGTTCTTGGCGAGCATCACCTGTCGCTTGCCGTGTTCGCGCCCTCCGTGAAGGAGCTGACAGACCATCTTGCCAAGGCACGCGCAAATTTGACCAACGGCGGCGCTGTCGTTGCGCGCGAGGACCTCGGCCTCGAAGCGGCATGGTGGGCGCAGCTCCCTGGCAATTTCCGCTTTCGTGCCCGCTCGGGTGCGATCACCTCTCGGAATTTCGCAGCGCTCTCGCCTTTCCATTCCTATCCGACCGGACATAAGGACGGCAACGAATGGGGGCCGGCGGTCGCGCTTCTGAAGACCGCGTCCGGATCGCCCTACTATTTCAATTTCCATTACGGCGATCTCGGCAACACCTTCATCTGCGGCCCGTCAGGGGCCGGCAAGACGGTGCTGCTCAATTTCATGCTGTCGCAGCTCGAGAAGCACAATCCGCACGTTGTTTTCTTCGACAAAGACCGCGGGGCGGATCTCTACGTCCGCGCCGCCGGCGGAACGTACCTTCCTCTCAAGAACGGAACGCCCACCGGCTGCGCTCCCCTCAAGGCCCTCGATCTGACGCCCGAAAATAAGGTGTTCCTGGCGCGCTGGGTCGGAAAGCTCGTCGGGTCAGGGACACGAGAATTGTCGGTCACCGAGCTGCGCGACATTGCCGCCGCGATCGATGGCCTTGCCGACCTGCCGGTGGACCGACGCACGATCGGCGCACTCCGGACCTTCCTCGACAACACGAACCCCGAAGGTATCGCCGCGCGGCTGCGGCGGTGGGAGAGGGGAGGGCCGCTCGGCTGGGTCTTCGACAATTTCATCGAGGACATCGGTTTGGGAGAATTCGGGTTCGGCGGAAAGATGGTCGGTTACGACATGACCGATTTCCTCGACAACGAAGAAATCCGCACGCCCCTGATGGCCTATCTCTTCCATCGCGTAGAGCAGCTGATCGACGGCCGACGGATCATCATCGTCATCGACGAATTCTGGCGGGCTCTGCAGGATGAGGGCTTCCGGGATCTCGCCCAAAACAAGCTGAAGACGATCCGCAAGCAGAACGGCCTCATGCTGTTCGCCACGCAAAGCCCACGCGACGCGATCAATTCACCGATCGCCCACACGATTATCGAGCAATGCCCGACGCAGATTTTTCTGCCGAACTCGCGCGGCAGCCACTCGGACTATGTCGAGGGCTTCAAGCTGACCGAGCGCGAATACGAACTGATCGCGCGCGAACTCTCCGTCGAAAGCCGGCGGTTCGTCCTGAAGCAAGGGCACAACAGCGTCGTTGCTGAACTCAATCTCAACGGCTTCGACGACGAACTCGCCATCCTCTCCGGACGAACCGCCAATGTCGAGCTCGCGGATGCGATCCGCGCGGAGGTCGGCGGCGGTCAAGCGGATTGGCTTCCCATTTTCCAACAGCGAAGGAGTGCAAGCTGATGGCTACGAACAGACTGCACGGCGCAGCGGTGGCTGCGGTGATGATCTTCTCGGCCGGCACGGCCGCGGGGCAGGGGATTCCCGTAATCGACCAGACGGCGATCCTGAAGCACATCGAGAGCATCGCGCAGCTGAAATCCCAGCTCGACGTGCTTCATCAGCAGATCGAGCAGGCCCAGCAGCTCTATGGCTCGCTCAACAAGCTGACCGATATGGCCGATGTCGCCAACGTCCTGAACGATCCGGCCATTCGTAAAGCGCTGCCGTCGGATTTCGCGGCCATCGAAGGTCTGCTCAAGGGAAATGGGTCTGGTGTCTTCGGCCAGTCGGCGTCGAAATTCCTTGAGGGCAATTCCAGCTATCGGACAGATGCTGACGATTTCTACGCGAAAGAGCTGTCGCGGATCCAGAACCAGAATGCCGGTCAGATGAGCCTCGGCCAGCAAATATACGACGCCGCGACGAAACGGATCGATGGCATCGATGAGCTGCGTGAAAAAATCTCCTCGGCCAGCGACGCCAAGGAGATTGCTGACCTGCAGGCGCGCCTTCAGGCAGAGCAGGCATTCCTTCAGACCGACGTGTTGCGGATGGAGGGCCTGCAAATGGTCCAGCGCGCGCAGGCCCAGGTCGATGAGCAGCGCAAGGCCGAGGACTGGCGCCAGCGCATGGATTCCATGAAGGCGGCTCTGCAATGACGCGGCTTGTCATCGTGACTTTGCTCCTCGTCCTGGCTGGATGCTCCGGCGAGAAGGAGAGGAACTATTCCGTCGATGAGCTGACGGCGGACGAGGCGCTACTCGGCCGCATCCTGTCTGAATGCCGCAACAATCCGGGCGACCAGCGTGACACGGCCAATTGCGTCAACGCAGAGGCGGCCGACGGCAAGTTACGCCTCCAGAAGATGCGCAAAGCGTTGGGGAATTGATGCCATGTATCAGGTGTTCGAGTTCATCGATGGACAGTTCAAGCAGCCGTTGGAGAGGTTCGTCTCCGATGGAACGTCGAACATCGCAGAGTGGGTCACCGGCCCGCTGACCGCAGCGGTCACCCTCTATATCGTACTCTATGGCTATCTCGTGCTGCGCGGTTCGGTCTCCGAGCCGGTCCTCGAATTCGTCTTCCGGGCGATCAAGCTCGCCATCATCGTGATGCTGGTCAAGAACGCCGGCGAATACCAGACCTACGTCACGAACGTTTTCTTCGATATCCTGCCCCGCGAGGTCTCGCAGGCGCTGAATTCCGGGACCACGCCGAGCGCGAGCACCTTCGACAGCCTTCTGGACAAGGGGCAGGCATCGGCGACCGATATCTGGTCTCGCGCCTCCTGGCCCGTCGATATCGTCACCGGCGTCGGCGGGATGATGGTGATCGCGGTGAGCTTCCTCGTCGCCGGCATTGGCTATGTGGTCTCGCTCTATGCGCGGCTCGCGCTTGCCATCGTGCTGGCGATCGGCCCCATCTTCATCGCACTCGCCATG
>Ga0222427_100566_pt1 | contig 47410 bp, 44 predicted proteins | sample 2B20Ametagenome_FD_182890 | JGI IMG/M metagenome (GOLD analysis project Ga0222427, IMG submission 182890) | Enriched microbial communities from leaf-cutter ant dump, University of Wisconsin, Madison, United States - 2B20A (version 2) | ecosystem: Environmental > Terrestrial > Nest > Insects nest... | reverse complement strand
CGGTCCATCGCAGCTAAAGCAGCTCCTACCTGGACCGCGTCGGCTTTCGCTCGAGATGTGTAGATACCCATGCTCATCGCTGGCAGCCGGTCCCCACAGGTTCCTGTGTCGGGCCTGGATCCTGCGGTTGGCCTGGCACCCTGTGGGAGCCGGCGTTGCCGGCGATGAGGACATCGGCCTCGACATCGATCCTTCCGGTCTACCCAGACTACCCATGCAGCGCTGTCCCGGTAGGAGCTGCTTTAGCTGCGATGGACCGCATAGCGGTCCCAAAACCTGTCAGCCAGGTGAGTCTGGAAAAACGCGCCAGATCAGGCACTGTGAATCCGAAACAAGACCTGACCTGGGACTCGTGCGGGATGGTTTCAGGACCGCTATTGCGGTCCATCGCAGCTAAAGCAGCTCCTACCTGGACCGCGTCGGCTTTCGCTCGAGATGTGTAGATACCCATGCTCATCGCTGGCAGCCGGTCCCCACAGGTTCCTGTGTCGGGCCTGGATCCTGCGGCTGGCCCGGCACTCTGTGGGAGCCGGCGTTGCCGGCGATGGGGCCATCGGCCTCGACATCGATCTTGCTGTTCTGACCAGATCGGCGGAGTGAGCGTGTGCCCTCGGGCACGCGCTCACTCCGCTGTCAGGTTGCGTTCGACCAGGCGCATGCTGTCCCGCCCGCCACGCTTGGACTCGTACAGGGCCGCGTCGCTGCGCTCGATCAGGGCCGCCAGGCTGCTGGGCGGGTAGTCGAACAGGTTGGCGCCGATGCTCAGGGTCACCGCTTGCGGCGTGGCAAAGGCCGCGGCTTCGCGCTGGAAGCGCTCGCGCAAGGCACTGCCCAGATCGACGATGCGCTCGCTGGAGGCATCGCCCATCAGGATGACGAACTCGTCGCCGCCCAGGCGTGCGGCCAGGGCGTCTTCCCGCAGTTCGGCGAGGATCATCTGGCTCAGGCTGACCAGCAGTCGGTCGCCTGCCGCGTGGCCATAGAGGTCGTTGACCAGCTTGAAGTTGTCGATATCGATCAGCAGCAGGGCGCCTGGATGCTGCACCGAGACGCCTTCCAGCAGACGCGGGGCCCGTACTTCGAGGGCGCGACGGTTGTACAGGGTGGTAAGCGGGTCGCGGGCGGCCAGGCGGGCGATGCGTTTTTCGCGGCGGTAGCGCTCGCTGCCGGTCATCGACAGGGCGATCAGCATCAGCGCCACGGCACCTTCCACCAGCGAGACCTGGATGATTTCGCCACGGAACGAGGCCAGGTCGAGGAAAGTCCCGGGGACCATGGCCAGGCCGGCCTTGAGCAGGTAGAACAGGCCGTGGCCGAGCAGGACGAAGCGCAATTGCACGGCGCCGACGCTGAGCGACTTGCCATGGGGGCGCAGCAGCAGGCTGGCGCGCAGGGCCAGGATGCCCACCAGGCCGGAGTTGAAGAAGGTCATGACCTTGGACCACCACGGATCCTCGGGCAGCAACAGCAGCGCGCTCCAGACCACGAAGATCAAGTACCAGGCTCGCGACAGGCGGGTTTCGGTAAAACGCGCCACGCCCAGCAGGAACAGCCAATGGGCGGTCACCAGCAGGCCATTGGCAAACCAGATGCCGAGCACCAGCAGGCCGTTCATGCGCATCAGGGCCAGGGTCGAACCGATGGTGATGGTGGCGAACCCGGCGCTCCAGAACAGCAGCGAGGATTCACGGACACTGCCCCACTCGATCGCCAGATAGAGCGCGGCGGTCGCGGCGAGCACGACGGTGAGGACCAACAGGGTAGGAGGGTCGAGCGTCATCGAATGACGGGCCTTTCTTGTTAAATACGAATGGGACGGGATTGTAAGCTGTTGAAACGTTTTTTCAGAGCACCCCGCGCGTTTTGTCATCCGCGGCGTTTTGCCCCGGCTGGCCGTTCCCGCCCCCGTCTTGTCCGGATCCTGCACCCCGTGTTGGTTGTCCTGCGCCGCTCCCCTGCGAAGATAATGGAAAATCACGTTTGCCGCAGGAGGTGGGTGCCGTTGGGTACGCTGGCCAGGCTTTCCACTCAGGATGAAGCGCTGCGCTTCGATCATTTCACCGTGCATACCGGGCAGCGCCTGCTGCTCGCCGACGGCCAGCCGCTGCGCCTGGGCGGGCGGGCCCTGGATATCCTTCTGGTGCTGCTGGAGCACGCCGGCGCGGTGGTGGACAAGCGCACCCTGCTGGCGCGGGTCTGGCCCGACAGCGTGGTCGAGGAGATCAACCTGCGCGTGCATATCGCCGCGCTGCGCCGGGCTCTGGGCGAGGGCGTCATCGTCAATCTGCCGGGCCAGGGCTATAGCTTTGTCGCGCCATTACAGCGTGACGGTGATGCCAATTTTGTCGCAAGCAATCTGCCGACCCGCCTGGGGCGTCTGATCGGTCGCGACGACGAACTGGCTGCCCTGGCCTTGCTGCTGGGGCAGCGCCGTTTGGTGACCCTGACCGGACCGGTCGGCGTGGGCAAGAGCAGTCTGGCCCTGGTCGCGGCCGAGGATCAGGCCGGGCGCTGGCCAGACGGCACCTGGCGGCTGGATTTCGCCCAGGCATCCAGTGCGCAGGAGGCCCTGGCCAACTTGTTGCGAGACCAGGGCCTGGCATTTATCCCTGACTGTCCCCTCGGCGGCCTGCCCACCCATCTGCTGCAACGCCGCTTGTTGCTGGTGCTGGATCATTGCGAGGCCCAACCAGGCACCAGCCGGCGCCTGGCCGAGGCGCTGCTGGCGTTGGCGCCGGGGGTGAGCATCCTTGCGGTGTGCCGCGAACCGTTGCGGGTGCGTGGCGAGACCCTGCTGCCGGTGTCGCCCCTGGCGGTGCCTCCCGCGAGTGAGGCGCATAGTGTCGAGCAGTTCATGAGTTATGCCGCGGTGCGCCTGTTCGTCAGTCGTGCCCAGGCGCGGCAGCCTGACTTTTGCCTGCGTGAGCAGGATCTGCCGGCGGTCTGGGAAATCTGTCGACGCCTGGATGGCCTGCCCCTGGCCCTGGAGCTGGCGGCAGCGCAGATCGATGTGTTCGCCCTGGTCGGCCTGCGCGCGCAGTTGAACCAGGGCTTGCAGGTGCTCAACCGCGGCCGGCGTACTGCCGAAGCCCGCCACCAGTCGCTGAAGGCGGCACTGGACTGGAGTTTCCAGCGCTTGTCCGACCCCGAACAACAGGTGTTGCGCTGCCTGGCTGGTCTCGGTCGCGGTTTCAGCCTGGAGCAGGCGGTTGCCCATGGCGCCGCTGCCGGTCTCGGTCCGCTGCTGACGGTGCGGGCAGTGGAGCAACTGGCGGCCAAGTCGCTGTTGACGGTAGAGCATGGCCGCTCCGCCTACCGGGTGCTCGACAGTACCCGCTGGTACCTCGGGCAACCGGCGGCGACACCTCAGCCGGCCTGATTATCCTGGTAGCGGCTGGCGTCGCCCTCGCGCAGCGGTAGTTGCTCCAGCAGATGCCGGGCGCGCAACAGCTCGGTGGTAGCGAAGCCTTCCTTGAAGCGGGCATGGACCGGCGCCAGCAACTGGCGCGCCGGCAAGGGCCGCTGCTCTTCCAGCCAGAGTCGGGCCAGGGCCGTGGCGCTGCGCAGTTCCCAGGCCAGTGCCTGCTGCTTGCGTGCCAGGCCCAGGGCCTTGAGCAGCAGGCCTTCGGCTTCCTGGCGGGTGTCAGCGCCGTCGGCCAGTCGTTGCTCGGCAGCCGCGCAGAGCAGGGCGGCGCTGGCCCAGCCGGCAGCGCCGCTCTGTGCTCGTTGCAGCAGGGCCGCGTCCACCCGGCCCGGAACCAGGGTCGCCAGCAGGTCGCCGATCAGGCCGTTGGCCGCGGCGACAGGTTGCTCGGGCGTGTCGAAGGTCCGGGCATAGTGCTCGGCCCAATCGCGGAACAGGCCCACCGAGTGGCGGATCGATTGCTCGCGCAGCAGTCCGACGCGGTCGCGGGCCAGGTCATGCTCGCCGTTGTACCAGGGAATCACGCAACCACTGAGCGCCAGGGTGTAGCACAGGGTGGTGCCGTGGTTGATCTGCAATGCCAGGTCCAGGGCCTGGTTGGCGGTCGCCGCGGCTTGTTCCGGCAGGCCTTGCAGCCAGAGGATCCGTGCCTGCAGGGTGAGGGCGGCGACGCTCTGGTCGTACTGCACGCCGAAACCGTGGGTAAAGCGGTTGAGCCGGCCGCTGTGGGCCATGCGCTGCAAGGCGTCATCGGCTTCGCGGCGAGCCGCGCCCTGATCGCCACTGAAATGCAGGCCGAGGCCACGCAGGCGCTGGGCGCTGAGGGCCAGCAGCGGGTCCTGGCTGAGGCCGCGCTGGTCGAAGTCGCGGCTCAGTTGCAGGGCCTGCTGGTACTCGCCACGGCTCAGGTGCACGGCCATGTTGCCGGAGATTGCCCGTAGCTGGCCGGGCAGGTCGCTGTGCTGCTCGGCCAGCTGCCGGGCGCTGGCGAAGGCTTCGAGGGTGGCGGGGATGCCGCCGTGGTCGTGGTAGCTGAAGGTGCCCATGGCCAGCCGCAGGTTGATTGCCAGGCTGCCCCCCGGATGGCCTTCGGCGTCCAGGCGGTGCAGGGCCTTGCGGATGTACCGGCCATGTTCCGAGAGCAGTGACAATTCTTGCCAGAGGGGCGCCGAGGCAGCGGTCAGGCGTGCGCCCAGCAGACCCGCTTCGGCATTGGCGAAACCCCATTCCAGTGCACCACGCAGATCGTCGAGGCAGCGCGAATAGCGTTCCAGCCAGCGCGGTGCGCTGGTCTGCGCCCATTCCCGCTCGGCCTGCTGCATGATCGCCAGGCAGCGCTCGGCATGGCGCTTGAGCGCCTCGGGCAGTTCGCCGGCCTGTTGCAGCTTGTCCAGGGCATAGCAGCGGGTGGTGTCGAGCATGCGGTAGAACACGTCTTCGTCGCCGACATCGACGTTGAGCAGGGACTGGGTGACCAACTGGCTGACCGCATCACGCACCTGGTCCGGCGACAGGCGTTCGCCCGCCGCCAGGGTCATTGCCGAATTCAGGGTGAAGCCGCCGCGGAACACGCTGAGGCGGCGCAGGCAGGTGCGTTCGCTGTCGGCCAGCAACTGGAAGCTCCAGTCCAGGGTGGCGCCGAGCAGGTGCTGGCGACGCTCTTCACCCGGGGCCGGGAGCAGATGGCGGCGCAGGTCGGCGAGCAGGGCCTGCGGGCCGAGACTGGCCAGTTGCGCAGCGGCAAGCTCCAGGGCCAGGGGAATGCCGTCCAGTTGCTGGCAGATGGCGACCACGGTGGCGAGGTTATCGGGGGTGAGCTCGAACTGTTCCTGGTTGGCGATGGCGCGCTCGACGAACAGCTGCACCGCACCGTAGTTCAGGGCCATGGCCGGGTCGGACGCGGACTCGGGCGGCGGGCATTCGAGGGCATCCAGGCGCTGCACGGTCTCGCCTTCGGCGCGCAGGCTTTCGCGGCTGGTGACCAGGATCTGCAATTCGGGGGCACAACGCAGCAAGTGCTCGCAGAGGCTGGCCACCGAATCCACCAGATGCTCGGCGTTGTCGATCAGCAGTAGCAGATGGCGCTCACGCAGGTGCTCGCACAGGGCGTCCAGTGGTGCCTGGTCGGGCAGGGCGAGGCCGAGCACGCCGGCCAGGTTGCTGACGATGGTGGACGGTGTGTTGAGGGTACTCAGGTCGAGCAGGCGGATGCCGTCGCGGTAGTGCCCGATCAGTTGCTCGGCGACCCGCAGGGCCACGGTGGTCTTGCCGATGCCGCCGGGACCGGCCAGGGTCAGCAGGCGCTGACGGGTCAGTTGGCCGAGTAGTTGATTGACCAGCATCTGCCGACCGATCAGGCGCGTGCGGCGCAATGGCAGGTTGTGCGGTGCCTGGGCCGGGGCCAGGGGCTCGTCGGCTTGTTCGCGCAGCGGCGCGACGAAACTGTAGCCGCGCTGGGCCACGGTGACGATATAGCGCTGGCCGCCCTGGCCATCGCCGAGGGCCTTGCGCAGGGCGGCGATATGCACCCGCAGGCTGATGTCCTCGACCACGGTGTCCGGCCATACCCGGCTCATCAGCTCGGCCTTGCCCAGCACTTCGCCGGGACGTTCCAGCAGCGCCAGGAGAATATCCATGGCGCGCCGCCCCAGGCGCAGCGGGCGGTCGTTTTCAGCGATCAGGCGCTGGCCGGGGAAGACCCGATAGGGGCCGAACTGCACGGCCTGTTCACGGTGACGGCTCACTTCTAACTCCTGACCCTGTTCCGACTATCGGCAAGTTCCCTGAAAGGGCTCTGGCCTGTGGTTTTCGAGCATGTTGGGCAGGTTTGCCCGGCAAGGCAATGCTTCCTTGGGCCTTGATGGCTTTTTGCTCCGTCTACGCTTACCCCGCCTCGCTGGCAAAGCCCCCGGCTAGAGGCCTTCGCCTCAACCGAAAAAGACCTTGCAGCCGCTGTGGGGATAATTAACAACGATTAACTCGTGCTTGACCTGCCCGCCCACAAGAATCACCGAAAAACCATCGGGAAGTCCGTCATGACCGACCAGGATGACCGCAACGACCCGACCCGCCGCCGCCTGCTGGCTGCCGGGTCCCTCCTGACTGCGGCGGCGACCCTGCTGCCGCGGTTGTCCTTCGCCTCACTCACTCCAGACCAAGGACCTGCAATGAATGCCGATCTGATTCTGTTCAATGGCCGCTTCCACACCGTGGACCGCGAGAACCCCGAAGCCACCGCGGTGGCGATCAAGGACGGGCGTTTCATCGCCGTGGGCAGCGACAGCCAGGTCATGGCCGCACGCAGCACCGGCACCCAGGTCATCGACCTCAAGGGACGCTGTGCCATTCCCGGCCTCAACGACTCGCACCTGCACCTGATCCGCGGTGGCCTGAACTACAACCTGGAACTGCGCTGGGAGGGCGTGCCGTCGCTGGCCGATGCCCTGCGCATGCTCAAGGACCAGGCCGAGCGCACGCCGAGCCCGCAATGGGTGCGGGTGGTCGGTGGCTGGAACGAATTCCAGTTCGCCGAAAAGCGCATGCCGACCCTGGAAGAAATCAACCAGGCGGCACCGGACACCCCGGTGTTCATCCTTCACCTGTACGACCGTGCCTTGCTCAACCGCGCCGCCCTGCGCGTGGCCGGCTACACCAAGGACACGCCGAACCCGCCGGGTGGCGAGATCGTCCGTGACTCCCGTGGCGAGCCGACCGGCATGCTGGTGGCGCGGCCCAACGCGATGATCCTCTACTCGACCCTGGCCAAGGGGCCGAAGCTGCCGCTGGAATACCAGATCAACTCGACCCGCCAGTTCATGCGCGAGCTCAACCGGCTTGGCCTGACCAGCGCCATCGACGCCGGCGGCGGTTTCCAGAACTACCCGGACGACTACGAGGTGATCGAGCACCTGGCCAAGGAAGACCAGTTGACCGTGCGCATCGCCTACAACCTGTTCACCCAGAAGCCCAAGGAAGAGCTGGCCGACTTCAAGAACTGGACCGGCAGCGTCAAGTTGCACCAGGGCGACGACATGCTGCGGCACAACGGCGCCGGCGAAATGCTGGTGTTCTCCGCCGCCGACTTCGAGGACTTCCTCGAACCGCGTCCGGACCTGGCGCCGTCGATGGAGCAGGACCTGGAACCGGTGGTGCGTCACCTGGTCGAGCAGCGCTGGCCGTTCCGCCTGCACGCCACCTATGACGAATCCATCAGCCGCATGCTCGATGTGTTCGAGAAAGTGAACCGCGACATTCCGTTCAACGGTCTGCCGTGGTTCTTCGACCACGCCGAGACCATCACCCCGCGCAATATCGAGCGGGTCCGTGCTCTTGGCGGCGGTATCGCGATCCAGGACCGCATGGCCTTCCAGGGCGAATACTTCGTCGACCGCTACGGCGCCAAGGCCGCCGAAGCCACTCCGCCGCTCAAGCGCATGCTCGCCGAAGGTGTGCCGGTGGGCGCCGGTACCGACGCCACCCGCGTCTCCAGCTACAACCCGTGGACTTCGTTGTACTGGATGGTCAGCGGCCGCACCGTCGGCGGCCTGGCCCTGCACCAGGAAGGCCTGCCGCGCTCGACCGCGCTGGAGCTGTTTACCCATGGCAGCGCCTGGTTCTCCTCCGAGCAGGGCAAGAAGGGCCAGATCAAGGTTGGCCAATTGGCCGACGTGGCGGTGCTCAGCGCCGACTTCTTCAGCGTCGAGGAAGAAGCCATCAAGTGGATCGAATCGGTGCTGACCGTGGTCGGCGGCAAGGTGGTCTACGGCGCGGGCGATTTCCGCAATCACGGCCCGCTGGACATCCCGGTGCTGCCGGACTGGTCGCCGGTGGTCAAGGTCCCGGGCCACTGGCGTCCGACCTCGCCGTTGCAGGCCCAGGTGCACCAGTGCAGCGGTCCGTGCGGAGTGCACTCGCACAGCCACGAGCGTGCGCGCCTGTCCAATGTACCGGTCAGCGACTTCCAGGGTTTCTGGGGCGCGTTTGGCTGCTCCTGTTTCGCCTTCTGAGTTCCACCCCGGCGCGGGCACTGGCCCGCGCCTCTTTCAGCCAATAGGAGTCATGAGATGAGCAACGACTACAAACGCCTGAACAAAGACGATGCGGTGGTGTTGCTGGTGGATCACCAGACCGGCCTGATCTCGCTGGTACAGGACTTCTCGCCGAACGAGTTCAAGAACAACGTGCTGGCCCTGGGCGACCTGGCCAAATTTTTCGGCCTGCCGACCATTCTCACCACCAGCTTCGAACAAGGCCCCAACGGCCCGCTGGTTCCGGAGTTGAAAGAGCTGTTCCCGGACGCGCCGTACATTGCCCGTCCTGGCCAGATCAACGCCTGGGACAACGCCGACTTCGTCCAGGCGATCAAGAACACCGGACGCAAGCAATTGATCATCGCTGGCGTGGTGACCGATGTCTGCGTGGCGTTCCCGACCTTGTCGGCGCTGGCCGAGGGTTATGAAGTGTTCGTCGTCACCGACGCTTCCGGCACCTTCAACGACACCGTGCAGCAAGCGGCCTGGGCACGCATGAGCGCGGCCGGTGCGCAACTGATGAACTGGTTCTCGGTGGCCTGTGAGCTGCACCGTGACTGGCGCAACGATATCGAAGGCTTGGGTAACCTGCTGTCGCAGCGGATTCCGAACTACCGCAATTTGATGAACAGTTATGCGGCGTTGAAGTAAGCAGGCTTTCTGGGCTGTTGATGGCCTCATCGCCGGCAACGCCGGCTCCCACAGGTTCGGCGGCGTTCGCCACACCTGTGGGAGCCGGCGTTGCCGGCGATGAGGCCCTGAAGGGCGACACAAAAGGAGAAGGGGCCGCATTCGCGGCCCCTTCGACTTGCTGCTGTTTCAGTTCAGATGGGTTTTCAGTTCCAGCGCCGCCTGGCGCATCGCGGCCTGTACCGCCGGAACCTTGGCCAGCGGGTTGAGCAGGCCGTAATCGTGGATCATGCCGTTGTAGCGCACTGCGGTGACGGTCACGCCAGCCGCGTCCAGCTTGCGCGCATAGGCTTCGCCTTCGTCACGCAGCACGTCGAACTCGGCGGTCTGTACCAGCGCTGGCGGCAGGCCCTTGAGCTGTTCGGCACTGGCACGCAGCGGCGAGGCATGGATCGAGGCGCGTTGGGCCTGGTCGGTGGTGTAGTTGTCCCAGAACCATTTCATCATCCCGGTGGTGAGGAAGTGACCCTCGGCGAACTGCTTGTACGAGCCGGTCTCGAAGCTGGCGTCGGTCACCGGCCAGAGCAGCAACTGGAAGCGCAGGGCCGGGGTTTTCTGTTCCTTGGCCATCAGCGCGACCACCGCCGCCATGTTGCCGCCGACGCTGTTGCCGGCCACCGCCAGGCGCTTGCTGTCGACACCGATTTCCTTGCCATGCTCGGCGACCCAGCGGGTGGCACCGTAGGCCTGGTCGATGGCGGTCGGGTAGTGGGCTTCAGGCGATGGCGTGTAGTCGACGTAGACCGCTACCGCGCCGGAGCCGACCACCAGGTCGCGGATCAGCCGCTGGTGGGTCGGGAAGTCGCCCAGCACCCAGCCGCCGCCGTGGAAGAACATGAACACCGGCAACTCGCCCTTGACCTTGGCCGGGCGGACGATCTTCAGGGTGACCTTGTCCTGGCCGAGGCTGATGATCTTCTCGCTGACCTCGATGCCCGACAGGTCGACCTGCACCGACGCCTGGGCACCGGTCAGGATGGCCCGGGCATCCTTCGGTGCCAGTTGCTCGAGAGGCTTGCCGCCGCCTTGTTCCAGGGCCTGGAGGAAGGCCTGGGTGGTGTGTTCGACACCCGGGCTGCCGGCAGCGAAGGCGTTGCCGACGGAGAGGGCGAGGAGGGTGGCACCGAGGGTTTTGTTGATGATGTTCATGGTCAGATTCCTTTTCTTCGAGTTTGAGTGTGGGCAGCAAGGTTTCAAGCCGTCAGCGCCGCGGGTTTGCTTTGGGCTGCGCTGTAAGGTGTGGCTAGATTATTGAGATGCGTGAAAGTGAAAAAGCCGCTATAAAGCGTTTTACTGTCCACCGGAAAGTGACAATGAACCCCTTCGAAGATATGCGTATTTTTGCCCAGGTCATGGAGTCCGGCAGCTTCACCGCTGCGGCCGACAAACTGGGCCTGTCAAAGCAGTTCGTCAGCCGTCGTCTGATGGCTCTGGAAGAGCGCCTCGGCGTGCGTCTGCTGAACCGTTCGACCCGGCGTCTCGACCCGACGCCCCTGGGCCAGAGCTATTACGAGTCGTCCCTGCGTCTGCTCAACGAGGTCGAGCAGGTCGAGCAAGGTATCGCCGGGCAGACCAGCGAGCCGCGCGGCACCGTGCGTGTCAGCGCGCCGCTGTCGTTTGCCGTGGCGCACCTGGGCTGTCTGCTGCCGGAGTTTCTCCAGCGCTACCCGCAGGTCAGCGTCGAGGTCGACCTGAGCGACCGCTCGGTGGACCTGCTCGGCGAGGGTTATGACCTGGCCCTGCGTATCGGCGTGCTGGAAGACTCGACCCTGATCGCTCGGCGTCTTGCGGCGATCGACCGGGTGTACTGCGCCAGCCCCGACTACCTGGCGCGCAAGGGCACGCCGTCACGCCCGGACGACCTCGGCGCCCACGATTGCCTGCCCTACGGCCATGGCCGCCAGGTGCAGTGGCGCTTTATCGAGCAGGGCAAGGTGCGGGTGGTGACGGTGTGCGGGCGCATGCGCGCCAACAACGGCGAGTTGTTGCGCGATGCGGCGATCAAGGGGATGGGGATTACCTACCTGCCGACCTTCATCGTCGGCGACGCGCTGGCGGCGGGGCAATTGGTGCCGGTCCTGCAGGAGTTCGTCACCGAGCCGCTGCAGCTCTCGGCGGTCTATCCGCAACACCGGCAGAGTGCGCGGCCGGTGCAGGCGCTGATCGAGTTCATGCGCGAGCGGCTCAGCGGATGAAGTGCACCTTGCCGCTGTCGTCATTACCCATGTAGATGCCATAGACCCCGGCCTGGCGTTCCTCGATGTAGCGTTCGAGGATCTGCCGGATCGCTGGGTAGTAGATGGCATCCCAGGGGATTTCGTCGGGAGCGAAGAAACGGCAGTCCATGGTTTCCGGGCCGTATTCGCCGGTGATCTCCACGGCCACGGCGCGGAAGATGATGTACACCTCGCTGATCTTCGGCACGCTGAAGATCGAGTAGGGCGAGACGATGTCGGCGCGTACCCCGGTTTCTTCCCAGACTTCGCGCAGCGCCGCCTGTTCGGTGGTTTCCCCGGCCTCCATGAAGCCCGCCGGCAGGGTCCAGGTACCGGGCTTTGGCGGGATCGCGCGCTGGCACAGCAGGTACTTGCCGTCGCGTTCGATGATGCAGCCGGCGATGATCTTCGGATTGACGTAGTGGATGTACCCGCAACCGGCGCACATCAGCCGTTCGTGGGTGTCGCCGTCCGGCCGTCCCTGGTGCAGCGCGGCGGAGCATTGCGGGCAAAAACGCGGGACGGCGGGCATGATCAGCGACCTATGCGGGGTTCTTTGATGGCGATGGGGGTGGCGATTTCACGGATCTTGCCGGCGTCTTCCTGCTTCGAGCGCAGGTAGTCGAGGGCCACCTTGGCGGCAGCGCGCACGTGATCCACCGAGGCCTGGTGGGCGGCCAGCGGATCGCCGCTCTTGATCGCCTCGACGATCTTTTCCATTTCCCGGTTGCTCGCGCCGCGACGGTTTTCCTGGGACACCGAGGTAGCGCGCAGGTAGCTGATGCGCGCCTGCAACTGGCGCAGCTGGGTGGCGGCGACGTGGTTGCCGGAGCCTTCGAGCAACACGTCGTAGAAGCCTTGCACCGATTCCAGGACCTGTTGCAGCTCGCCGTCGGTGAGGGCGTTGCGGTTTTCTTCCAGGGCCTTTTCCAGGGCACGGATGTCCTTGGCCTTGGCATTGAGGGTGAACAGTTGGACGATCAGGCCTTCGAGCACGCAGCGCAGCTCGTAGATATCGCGGGCGTCTTCCAGGGTGATGATAGCTACACGAGGCCCCTTGGCGTCGGCGAACTCCACCAGGCCTTCAGATTCGAGGTGGCGCAGGGCTTCGCGGACGGAGGTGCGGCTGACGCCGAGGCGGTCGCACAGATCGCGCTCGACCAGGCGGTCGCCGGGCAGCAGGTGGAAATTCATGATCGCGCTGCGCAGCTTGTCGAGCACGATTTCGCGCAGGGTAACGGGGTTGCGGTTGACCTTGAAGCTGTCGTCGAGTGGCTGGCGTTTCATCATCTGCGCTCTGCAATTGGCTGTTGCGCCAGCGACAGCGGAGCATCCGGACCGGGTGCTCCCTGCGGTGGTTCAGAACAGCCAGTATTTAACTGGTTGCCTCCGAGTCGGCCTCGGCGAAGGCTTCGCGGGCCAGACGGAAGCTGTCCACGGCCGCGGGTACACCGCAATAGATACCGACCTGAAGGAGGATTTCGCGTATTTGTTCACGACTCAGTCCGTTACGCAAGGCGCCGCGGATGTGCAGCTTGAGCTCGTGTGGCCGGTTCAACGCGGAAATCATTGCCAAGTTTATCATGCTGCGTTCTTTCAGCGACAAACCGTCACGGCCCCAGACATGGCCCCAGCAGTACTCTGTGACCAGCTCCTGCAGCGGTTTGGTGAAGTCGTCGGCGTTCTGGATCGAGCGATTGACGTAGTCTTCGCCGAGCACCTGGGTGCGGATGGCGAGGCCTTTTTCGTATTTTTCGTTGCTCATGCTCGGGTTCCTGCATGGGGGAAGAAAAACGGGGCGCCGCAAACCGAAGGTGAGCGATTGCGCGCGGCGCCCCTGAAACTTTGGTGGTTTTGAGGGCCTCATCGCTGGCAAGCCAGCTCCCACAGGTCCCGAGGTGCATGCGGTCACTGTGGGAGCTGGCTTGCCAGCGATAGGCCCTCAAGGTCAACCCAGATTGGGCAGCGCGCCCAGCTTGCCCTTGTGGTAGATCATCGGCGTCACCGGCTGCTCGGGCAGGATCAGGTTCTTCACCTCGCCGACGATGATGGCGTGGTCGCCGCCATCATATTCGCGCCACAGTTCACACTCGATCACCGCCGTGGCATTGGCCAGCACCGGGTTGCCCAGCTCGCTGAGGCTCCAGTCGATGCCCTTGGCCTTGTCCTTGCCCTTGCCGGCAAAGGCGTAGGCTTCGGCGGTCTGGCCGGCGGCCAGCAGGTGGATGGCGAAGCGTTTGCTGTCGCGCAGGATCGGGTAGGTGTCCGAGGCGTAGTTGGGGCAGAACAGCACCAGCGCCGGTTCGATCGACAGCGCGCTGAAGGCGCTGGCGGTGATGCCGACGATGCCGCCCTCGGCATCCAGCGTGGTGACGATGGTCACGCCGGACGGGAAGGAGCCCATCACGTCTTTGTAGATGCCGGGTTCGATCATTTCAGTTCACCTCTCAGCGCATCACGAAGGGGTCGGGCATGGGCGCGGTCGAGAGGTTGATCCAGACCGTTTTCAGTTCCGTGTAGGCCAGCACCGAGTCGATGCCGCTTTCGCGGCCATAGCCACTGTTCTTGAAGCCGCCGATCGGCGCCATGGCCGATACCGCGCGGTAGGTGTTTACCCAGATGATCCCCGAACGCACATCGCGGGCCAGGCGGTGGGCACGACCGAGGTCGCGGGTCCAGATGCCGGCGGCGAGGCCGAACTGCGAGTCGTTGGCGATGGTTAGGGCTTCTTCCTCGGTCTTGAAGCGGATCACCGCGGCGACCGGGCCGAACACCTCTTCCTGCATGATCTTCATCGAGTTGCTGTCGCACTCGAACAGGGTCGGCTCGTAGAACCAGCCGTCACCCTCGACTTCGGCGCGCTTGCCACCCATGCGCAGACGCGCACCTTCGGCATTCGCCGCCGCAACCAGGCCTTCGACCACGGCCAGTTGCTGGGCGGTGGCCATCGGGCCCATCTCGCTGCTTTCGTCCTGCGGGTTGCCGATGCGGATGCGCTTGGCGCGTTCGATCAGGCGCTCGACGAATTCGTCGAAGATCTCGTCCTGCACCAGCAGGCGCGAACCGGCCACGCAGCTCTGGCCCGAAGCGGCATAGATGCCGGCCACGGCGCCGTTGATGGCGCTGTCCAGGTCGGCGTCGGCGAAGATGATGTTCGGCGACTTGCCGCCCAGTTCCAGCGACAGCTTGGCGAAGTTCTCGGCGCTGCTGCGCACCACGTGGCGGGCGGTGGCGGCGCCGCCGGTGAAGGCGATCTTGCGTACCAGCGGGTGGCGGGTCAGCGCTGCGCCGGTGCTCGGGCCGTAGCCGGTGACCACGTTGACCACGCCTGCCGGGAAGCCGGCTTCAAGCGCCAGGCGGGCCAGTTCGAGAATGGTCGCCGAGGCGTGCTCGGACGGCTTGATGACGATGGTGTTGCCGGCGGCCAGGGCCGGGGCCAGCTTGATCGCGGTCAGGTACAGCGGGCTGTTCCACGGGATGATCGCGGCGACCACGCCGATCGGCTCGTGCACCGTGTAGGCGAACAGGTCCGGCTTGTCGAGGGGCAGGGTGCCGCCTTCGAGCTTGTCGGCCAGGCCCGCGGTGTAGTGGAAGAACTCCGGCAGGTAGCCGACCTGGCCGCGGGTTTCGCGGATCAGCTTGCCGTTGTCGCGGCTTTCCAGCTGGGCCAGGCGCTCCTTGTTGTCGGCAATCAGGTCGCCGAGGCGGCGCAGCAGCTTGCCCCGGGCGGTCGCAGTGAGGCTGCGCCAGGCCTTGCTGTCGAAGGCTTTCTGCGCGGCCTGCACGGCCAGTTCGACATCGGTTTCATCGGCGTCGGGCAGTTGTGCCCAGGCTTGCGCGGTGGCCGGGTCGAGGCTGTCGAAGGTCTTGCCATTGTGGGCATCGAGCCACTGGCCATCGATGCACATCTGAAAACGAGTGAGCGTCATGCAACGATCCCCTTGGCTGAATCGGAGAGGGTTCGGGCGTGCCCGAGGAAGTCCAGCAGCATCTGGTTGACCAGGCGCGGCGACTCTACCGGCATCATATGCCGCTGTTCGGCGAGGACCACACTCTGGGCGCCGGGAATGCGCGCCGCCAGTTCGCGGGTCATGGTCGGGGTCGAGCCGAGGTCGTGCTCGCCGGTGGCGATCAGGGTCGGTACCTGGATGCCGCCGAGGTCGCCTTCGCGGTACATGTCCTGGGTGGCGAACAGTTCGTAGGTAGTCAGGTAGCCCTGTGGGTCATTGCCGGCCAGGGTCTGGCGGATGGCCGCGACCTGGGCCGGGTTGGCCGCCTGGTATTCGCGGCTGAACCAGCGCGCCAGGGCCGCTTCGGCATTGGCGTCGGGGCCGTGTTCGGCGGCCTGGGCGGCGCGGGCGATGACGCCGGCGCTCTGCTCGGGGCTGCGGTTGAACACGCTGTTGAGCACCACCAGCGCCGCCAGGCGTTGCGGGAAGTGCAGGGCGAAGGCGCGGGCGACCAGGCCGCCCATGGAGAAACCGATCACCGTGGCCTGGGTGATCTGCAGGTGGTCGAGCAGTTCCAGCAATTGTTCGGCGTAGCCTTGCAGGCCGGTGCCGGCTGCAGGTCGCGGGCTCTGGCCGTGGCCGAGCATGTCGTAGGCGATGACACGGTAATCGCCGGCGAGGCCGACGAACTGTCCGCCCCACATTTCTTTGTTCAGGCCGACGCCGTGGATCAGTACCACGGGTTGGCCCTGGCCGCAGTCCAGGTAGCTGGTGCCGGCAGGTGTACGTTCAGCGACAGGCTGAATCATGGTGGGGCGCTCCTTCAGAGTCGGGCGTGGTGCGACCCACGCCCCGGCCCGGTGGACATTGTTGTTATTGGTTTTTTTCTGCTGCCAGCTCTTCCAGGTCGATGTAGCGGTTGCCGATGCGCGGGTGCAGGCGGCCGCCGTCGGAGGCGCCGAGGACCACGACGATCTCGTCGGCACGCGGGGCGTCTTCGATCTGCATTTCCAGGGTGATGTAGTGCGAGCGCTGGCCTTCGTCGTCCTTCTGCATCATCGGGATCTGGATCGAGGTGCCCGGGCCGCCGCGCTTGTTGGTGAAACTCAGGTAGCTCTTGGCCTGCACCGCCTCGCGGTAGTGGTTGCCGAAGCGCAGGGTGTGGATCACCGCCGAGGCGTGTTCGATCTCGCCGTCAGCGCCGACCACCGCGGCCTTGCCGTAGGCCTCGATCTTGTCGGCACCGCCGATGGCAGCGGTCAGGCGCTCGACCATCAGCGCGCCGAGGTCGGAGCAGTTGGCACGAATTTCCGGCTTCAGGTCTTCGACGAAACCGCGACCGGCCCATGGGTTCTTGATCACCACGGCCAGGCCGACCATGGTCACCGGCTTGTCGGTGGCCTTGCCGCCTTCGATGCGGGTTTCTTCGGAGTAGGTGACGATCTTGCGGATTTCGAAACTCATGGGGCGGGCTCCTAAGGAGTGTGTTTAGGTCTTGTTGTCTGATGGTATACCATAATATTTGATGTGCAAGAGGGGAGAGAAAATTTCTCTGGGGGAGGGGATAAGTGGTTATACGGAAGGCTTTGCTGCCGGGGTGTCTTGACTATTGCAATCGCTGGCAAGCCAGGTCCCGAGGTGCACGCGGTCACTGTGGGAGCTGGCTTGCCAGCGATAAGGCCCGAAAGGGCGGAGGAGAGATCAGTGCTTGTCGAGTTGCTGATCCACCAGCCATCGACCATGGGCCAGGGACGCATGCTGGGCATTGTCCAGATCGGAGAGGTACATCATTGATACCGGCAACGGCAGGCGCCGGCTGGTATGGCCCTGGGGATCGGTGATGAGGCAGCCCCCGGCGTAGGGGGTGGGAATGCCGGGATGGGTTTCGACGCTGGCGGTGATGATGTGGTTGCGGTGCACGCATTCAAGGGTTTTCATCGTCCTGACCTCGCTGCGGAAAAATCGCAAGTCTCCTATCGATATACCACAGCGTCGGGCCAGGGGTTCCCGGCCCGACGAGCGTTGCAGATCAGCGGAACGCCGGCACCACTTCCTTGATGAACAGCTCCAGCGACTTGCGCTTCTCTTCATGGGGCAGGCTGTTGTCGCACCAGAAGCTGAACTCGTCGACGCCCAGTTCCTGGTAGTAGCGGATGCGCTCGATGACTTCCTTCGGCGTACCGATCATCGCGGTCTTGTGCAGGCTTTCCAGTTCGAACTCCGGACGGCCGGCGAACTTCTCTTCCGGGCTCGGCGCGAGGAAGCCGTTGTCCGGGACCTGCTTGTTGCCAAACCAGGCGTCGAAGGTGCGGTAGAAGCGGTTGATCGCCTGGGCGCCGACCTTCCAGCCTTCCGGGTCGTTTTCGGCGTGGACGTGGGTGTGGCGCAGGACCATCAGTTGCGGGCGCGGCACGCCGGGGTTGTTGGCCAGGGCGTTCTCGAACTTGTTCTTCAGGTCGACCACTTCCTCGTCGCCCTTCATCAGCGGCGTGACCATCACGTTGCAGCCGTTGGCCACGGCGAAGTTGTGCGAGTCCGGATCGCGGGCGGCGATCCACATCGGCGGGGTCGGCTGCTGGATCGGCTTGGGTACCGAGGTGGAGGTGGGGAATTTCCAGATCGCGCCGTCGTGAGCGTAGTCGCCCTGCCACAGGGCGCGCACCGCCGGGACCATTTCGCGCAGCGCGGCGCCGCCTTCGGAGGCCGGCATGCCGTTGGCCATGCGGTCGAATTCGAACTGATAGGCACCGCGGGCCAGGCCCACTTCCATCCGGCCATTGCTGATCACGTCGAGCAGAGCGCATTCGCCGGCGACGCGGATCGGGTTCCAGAACGGCGCGATGATGGTGCCGGCACCGAGGTGGATGGTTTCGGTACGCGCGGCCAGATAGGCCAGCAGCGGCATCGGGCTTGGCGAGATGGTGTATTCCATGGCGTGGTGTTCGCCGATCCACACGGTGCTGAAGCCGCCTTTCTCGGCCATCAGGGTCAGCTCGGTCAGGTCTTCGAACAGCTGTCGGTGGCTGACCTGTTCATCCCAGCGTTCCATGTGCACGAACAACGAAAATTTCATGAGGCGTTTCCTCGGCTCTTGTTAGCGGTGGCCCGTCGGATCAGGCGGGCGCATTTAGAAGAATAGGGGGTCAGGCGAAGGCCGGCAGGCTGGCCATCTTGCCGCGGCAGTAGACCAGCGGGCTTGGTGCTTCGGCGGGGACGATCAGATTCTTCACCGCACCGACCATGATGGCGTGGTCGCCACCTTCATATTCGCGCCACAGTTCGCATTCGATGATCGCCGTGGCATTGGCCAGCAGCGGGTTGCCCAGCTCGCTGAGGGTCCACTCGATGCCCTGGGCCTTGTCCTTGCCCTTTTTCGCGAAGGCATAGGCCTCGGCCTGTTGTTGGCCGGAGAGCAGGTGGATGGCGAAGCGCTTGTTGCGGATCAGCACCGGGTAGGAATCGGAGCTGTAGTTGGGGCAGAACAGTACCAGCGGCGGGTCCATGGACAGGGAGCTGAAGGCGCTGGCGGTGAGGCCGACGATCTGGCCGTCGTCGTCCAGGGTGGTGATGACCGTGACGCCGGACGGGAAGGAGCCCAGGACGTTCTTATAGACGGTTGCGTCGATCATGGCGTGATCCTCGGATGCAGCGGTTGGTCCGCGTTTTTATCGTTGATGTGTCTGATGGTATACCGTAATACCTAATTTGCAAGAGGATTTTTCTTGCCCTGACGAACGCGTTGACCCAGGTCAATAGTCAATGAATACGGGGCTTTCGGCCTGAATGGCGGCCAGGGAAGGGGGCGGGAAAGCAGATCAGTTGGTCGGCAAAACAGCGAATCAGTGTTGTCAAAAGCTTGGAATACCATAATATGGTCTTCAGCTTCGACGCCGCTTGCAGCGTGCCGCAAGTGGTTTCCTACAAAGATAAAAACAGAACCTTTCGAGCTTTTTGCCCATGTCCCAAACGTCTTCGCAACACCAGTTGATCGAAAACCATACGGTGGATTACGTTCCGCCAGCAGAGCGCCATGGGAAGGCGCGGGATCTGTTCACGCTGTGGTTCAGCACCAATATCGCGCCGCTGCCGATCGTTACCGGGGCCATGGTGGTCCAGGTGTTCCATCTCAACCTGCTATGGGGGCTGCTGGCCATCGTCCTTGGCCATTTGCTCGGCGGTATCGTCATCGCCCTGGCCTCGGCCCAGGGGCCGCAGCTGGGCATTCCGCAGATGGTGCAGAGCCGTGGTCAGTTCGGCCGCTACGGCGCGCTGCTGATCGTGTTCTTTACCGCGCTGATCTATGTCGGCTTCTTTATTTCCAACATCGTCCTGGCGGGCAAGTCGATCCACGGCATTGCGCCTGCGATTCCCATGCCGGCCTCGATCATCATCGGCGCGCTGAGTGCCACCGCTATCGGCGTGATCGGCTACAACTTCATCCATACCCTCAACCGCATCGGTACCTGGGTGATGGGGACGGCGCTGCTGGCCGGTTTCATCATGATGTTCAGCCAGGAACTGCCGGCGGACTTCTTCAGCCGCGGCGGTTTCAACCTGTCGGGCTGGATCGCCACGCTGTCGCTGGGGGTGATCTGGCAGATCAGCTTCTCGCCCTACACCTCGGACTATTCGCGCTATCTGCCTCGTGAAGTGGGGATCGCCAAGCCGTTCTGGGCCACCTATTTCGGCGCCACCCTGGGCACCATCCTGTGCTTCAGCTTCGGTGCCATCGCCGTGCTGCTGGTTCCGGAAGGCACCGAGGCGATGGATGCAGTGAAACAGGCCACCGGCTGGCTCGGGCCGATCCTGATGGTGCTGTTCCTGCTCAACATCATCAGCCACAACGCCCTCAACCTGTATGGTGCGGTGCTGTCGATCGTCACCTCGATCCAGACCTTCGCTGCCAACTGGACACCGAGCATCAAGGTGCGCGTAGTCCTGGCCGGGGTGATCCTGCTGGGCTGCTGCCTGACCGCGCTGAGTGCCAGCGCCGACTTCATCGGCCACTTCATCGGCCTGATCCTGGCGTTGCTGCTGGTGCTGGTGCCCTGGGCATCGATCAACATCATCGACTTCTACCTGATCAAGCGCGGGCACTACGACATTGCCTCGATCTTCGCTGCCGATGGCGGTATCTACGGGCGCTTCAACCCGCACGCGATCATCGCCTACGCCTTCGGCATCCTGGTGCAGTTGCCGTTCGCCAACACCTCGCTGTATGTCGGGCCCTACGCCAACCTGGTGGAAGGTGCGGACCTGTCGTGGCTGGTGGGGCTGGCGGTGACCGTGCCGCTGTACTACTGCCTGGCGACCCGGGGGCGCAAGGAGGCGCTGGTAGCCGCCTGGCGTACCTGAGCTAGACACCAACAAAAATGCCGCGATCATTCGCGGCATTTTTATTTCCGGTTCGAATCAGAACTCGGTCGGCTGGATGATCTCGACCCAGTAGTCGTCCGGGTCCTTGATGAACGCCAGGTGCTTCATGCGCCCGTCGCTCAGGCGTTTCTGGAAGGTCACGCCCAGTTCCTCGAAACGCTCGCAGGCGGCGCGGATATCCGGCACGGCAATGCAGATATGGCCGAAACCGCGCGGGTCGGTGTTGCCGTTGTGGTAGGCGAAGTCGGCGTCGTTTTCGGTGCCGTGGTTGTGGGTCAGTTCGAGGATGCCGGGGATCGACTTCATCCACTCGGTGCGCTTGGCCGCGTCGGCCGGGATCTGCGCCTTGTCCACCAGGGCCAGGAAGTACAGGCTGAACTCGGCTTCCGGGAAGTCGCGTTTCTCGACCAGGCTGAAGCCCAGCACGCGGGTGTAGAAGTCCAGGGACTTGGCGACGTCCTTGACCCGCAGCATGGTGTGGTTGAAGACGAAGTTACGGGTGGCGGCATCGGGTTGCGCGGTGACGCCAGGGAGGTTATCGAGGTCTTGCAGGCTCATGGGCACTCCGCATCAGAGGCCGGCGCGTTGGCACCGGCGGTAAGTCAGACGGCCATGATACGGAACTGAATCCATTGCGCAAATGACAACGCCCCGTGGCCGAGACCACGGGGCGTTGGAATTAGAAGCCCGCCGAAGCGGGCGCATGGGGCGCTAATCCTTTAGCAGCCTTCATCCTGATCCAACACTTGTGAAAAATATGTGAAGCAAAATTCATTTGCGCAACCAGCTGTCGACCTCTGCCGCTCCGTACTGTTCTTTCCAGGCTTTCAGGCCGCGGTGGTTGCCGCCCTTGGTTTCGATCAACTCGCCGGTGTGCGGGTTTTCATAAGTTTTGACTACGCGGGCGCGCCGGGTTTTCGGCGTGCGGGTAACGGACTTGCCCACTACCGCCGGATCAAGAATGGCGATGATGTCACGCAGGCCCTTGTCGTAGGTTTTCATCAAGGCGACAAGTTTCTGCTCGAACTCGATTTCACGTTTAAGGCCGGCGTCCTTTTTCATTGCCTCCAGTTGCGCAAGCTGTTCCTGGAGGGCTTTTTCGGCAGCACGAAACTCTGCAAGTCTGGACACGGTAATCACTCCTTTATCGAGGTGGGCACGCGGCGCGAGCAAGAAGAAGTGGCGACCCACGGGTGGCTGTAACTAACAGCATGTTGGACAGTGTAGTCAATTGGCCATGGACTAACAGCAAACTTTTATGCGACGTCGGCCGGAACTTTACAAGTTGTAGATGTTCGCACCGGCGAAGTATTAACACCTTCGTTATTCCGAGGCCTGCGACCATGGTCCAATGGGCCGGGGCAGAGCCCTCGCGGATAATTATCCGGCGTCGTGCCGGAAGGCATGGCGATCCTTGTAGCGGGCCGTGCAAACAGGCCTCTGCGCTGGCTTCTAATTTGGATTCGTTGTGCTCATGGTTGTCCCTTTTTCCTGCTCTTCCGGGCGTGTTTTCAGTGGCCTGGCGGGATTGTTCGCCGTTGTTTCGGCGCATGCTGGCGGTTTTATCGAAGACAGCAGTGCGCGGCTTGAGGCACGCAATGTTTACTTCAATCGCGATTTTCGTGATGGACACAGCAGTAGCGCGCAAGGCGCTTCGAAACGCGAAGAATGGGCCCAGGGTTTCATTCTGAATATTCAGTCCGGTTATACCGAAGGCACCCTGGGTTTCGGTGTCGATGCGCTGGGCATGTACGGCATCAAACTGGACTCGAGTGCCGCCGACAGCAACAGTGGATTGTTGCCGTCCAGCGGCCGTGATCCACGGCATTCGCAGGATCAATACGCCAAGCTGGGTATCACCGGCAAAGTTCGTTATTCGCATTCGGTCTTGAAGTACGGGGCGATGCTGCCGGACATGCCTCTGCTCAAATACAACGATGGCCGCCTGTTGCCGACCATGTTCCACGGCCTTTCCTTGACCTCTGAAGAGCTGCGTGACCTGCGTTTCAACCTGACTCGCCTGGACAAGTACACCGCCCGCGATTCTACCGACGCCCAGGACATCCGCGTGCATTGCAAGAACAAGCGCTATGCCTGCGACATCACGGCCGACCACTTCGACATGGCCGGCGTCGATTACCGTTTCAACGAGCGCCTCGGCGTGCAGTACCAGGTGGCGAAGCTGGAGAACATCTATCGCCAGCATTTTCTCGGCCTGGTCGCCAGCCAGCCGCTGGGTGCCGGCACCCTGGCCGCCGACCTGCGGCTGATCAAGAGCGACGACATCGGTCGGGCCCGTGCTGGCGAAATCGATCACCGCGCCTTCAGCGGCATGCTCGGCTACAGCCTGGGCGGGCACAAGGTCAGTGCCGGCTGGCAGCGCATGTTCGGCGACAGCGCCATGCCGTACCTGGATGGCAGCAACCCGTACCTGGTCAACTACGCCCAGGTCAACGACTTCGCCGCGGCCCGGGAGCGCTCCTGGCAACTGCGCTACGACTACGACTTCAAGGCCCTGGGCATCAATGGCCTGAGCTTCTTCACCCGCTATATCAATGGCGATCATGTCCAGGTTCCTGGCAGCCTCGCCGAGGGCAAGGAATGGGAGCGCGACAGCGAGCTGAAGTACCAGGTACAGGGCGGCACCTTCAAGGACCTCAGCCTGCGCCTGCGCAATTCCACCTATCGCAGCAACTATGAAAAGTTCGCCCGCGACATGGATGAAACCCGGGTGATCGTCAGCTACAACTTGTCGATCTGGTAACCCTCGGGAATCCCCCCATGAAGCACCTGTTGTTGATCGGCATCGGCCCGGGCAATCCGCGGCAGATCACCCTGGAGGCCATCGATGCGCTGAAGCGCGCCGATGTGTTCTTCGTCCTCGACAAGCACCAGCGCGACGACGACATGTTGCGCCTGCGCAAGGAGCTGCTGGCGCGCTGGGCCATCCGCCCGCATCGCCTGGTGCAGGTGGACGATCCGCAGCGTGACGGCGAGGCGGCCGACTATGTGGGCGCGGTGCAGGACTGGCACCGCCAGCGCGCTGCGCTCTATGGCCGGCTGATCGCCGACGAGCTGGCGGAAGGCGAGTGCGGGGCCTTTCTCCTCTTGGGCGAGCCGGGTCTGTACGACAGCACCCTGCGCATTCTCGAACTGGTCGAGCCGCAGGCGTTCAGCCTCGAAGTGATCCCCGGCATCAGCAGCGTGCAGGCCCTGGCCGCGCGGCACTGCATTCCACTCAACCGCATCGGCGAACCGCTGCAGATCCTCCCCGGGCGGCGCCTGGGCGAGGTGCAGCGGATCGATAACCTGGTGGTGATGCTCGATGGCAAGTGTGCCTTCGCGGCGATCGATGACCCCGAGCTGCATATCTACTGGGGGGCCTACCTGGGGACGGCGGACGAAATCCTTGTCAGCGGGCCGCTGTTGCAGGTCAGGGCGCGGATCCTCGCGGCCCGCGAACAGGCGCGGGCGCGCAAGGGCTGGATCATGGACACCTATCTGCTGCGCCGGCGTCCCTGAGCGAGCGTTGCTGCTGGCGCAGCATGGCCCCGGTGAAGTTGTACAGGCGCTGGTCTGCCAGCTCCATCAGGGTCTGCTCGATGCGTTCGGCCAGCGCGGCGCCGTGCCAGCGCCGGTTGAAGTGGGTGTCGAGCAGTGGTGCGGCATTGCGTTGTGCCTGGTTCCAGCGGTCTTCGTCGGCATACAGGGCGATCACCGCTTTGGCCAGGCCTTCCGCCGTCGCCGACACCTGGCCGGGCCAAGGCTGGGTGCCATGCATGGCTTCGCTGCCGATTGGCGTGGTGATGCTGGGGGTGCCGGCGAGCATGGCGTCGAGCAGCACGCCCTTGATCCCGGCGCCGAAGCGCAACGCGGCCAGGCACAGGCGGGCTTTGCCGAGGAGCGCTGCGGGCTCTGCGTCATGCTCGAAAATCAGCAGGCCGCCGGCAGGATCATGCAGGGCGAGGGCTTTTGCCGAGGGCGAGGGTCCATGCAGATGCAACTGCGCATCGGGTAGATGGCGACGGACCATCGGCCAGATGTTGTGCTTCAGCCATAGCACGCTGTCCCAGTCCGCCGGGTCGCGGAAATCCACGAAGGCGATGATGTGCTCACGCTCGCCGAAAGGGACCGTCGCCGTGCGTGGCGCCTCCGGCATCGGCGGGCACCAGTGCAGCAGCGCCGGGGGTACGCCGAAACCGTTGACCAGCAGGTCGATCTCTACATCGGAAACCACCAGGCTCAGGTCGCTGCGATGGATCGCGGCGATTTCGCGTCGGGTCAGCTCGGCCGGGGCCATCTGCTGGTACAGATCGGAGCCGGAGGTGGCGAACAGTTCGCGGAAATCGTTGGGGTCCAGGCCCAGGGCCAGGCGACGACGCAGCAGGGCATGGCGGGCTTCGCGCAGGCTTTGCAGGTCGCCACTGTCGAGAAGGCGCAAGGCCTTCGGGCAATGCTGCTCGACGCGCCAGGCGAACCGCTCTTCCAGCTCGAAGCGCTCGAACAGCACAACGTCCGGGGCCAGGCCGCCGATGAAGGGATCGAAGTCGCTGTCGACAAGTTCGACTGCGCGCAGGGCGGACAGGTTGGCATCCTGTTGTTCCGGGGCGGCCGGGCTGGCGAAGGTCACCTGCCAGCCACGGGCGAGGAAGCCTTGCAGGCGCTGCAACATGGGGCTGTTCGGCCTGGGCCAGGCCTGGGCGATGACCAGAACGTGCAACGAGGAAGCGGACATGGGCGGTGGGCCTTGGAAAAAGCGCGTATTAAAGCAGATCCCGGGATGTCGTTCGCAAGGGCCTCATTGCCGGCAAGCCGGCCACTGATGAGGCCGCTCCTGCCTGCCGCTCAGTCTTCCAGCAACCGCCCCGCCAGCATCACACCTTCCTCCAGCGTCGCCGCCGTGCGATAGCGCACTCCGAACGCCTGCTCGCCCATCTTGCCCATCGCGTCGAAATGCGCCCGCCGTGGTGCATCCGCCAGCACGCTGATGATGCCCAGGCACAGGCCGGCGAACCGGCCCTTGTTGTGTTTCAACCACTGCGCCCGTGCCTTGCGGTCCTCGTGGGGCTCGTCATCGCCTGGTTCGCGATAGATCAGGACGAAGGACTCGCCCCGGTTCACCAGCGCGTCGATCTCTCGCTGCCATTGCTGGCTGTAACCTGGCACGACCACGTCAGGTTCGATGATGCAGACGGGAAAGTCGCGGATATCGTGGATCTTGAAGTCATTGCTGTTCATGGTCGGTCTCGTTCGATTGGAAGGGCACGGGCCTGGAAGCCCGGTGCCAGGAGCAGGCCGAGCAGCGCCAGGGCGCAGGCCACGGCGAAGCTGGCGGCATAGCCGAAGTGATGGGTGAACTGGGTCGCGCCCAGGCCCAGCGCCAGGGCACACAGGGCGTCGGTGCATTGCAGCAGCGAGTAGTCGGTGCCGGGCTGGCTGGGGCTGGCCCAGTCCATCATCAGGCTGTAGAGCACCACGAAGCCCATCGCCATGCTCAGGCAGAACGCGAGGAATATCCCGGTCAGCAGGGCCTTGTCGGTCCAGCCCTGGCTTTCAACGACCAGGTAGCCCAGTTGCAGCAGCAGATAGCTGGACAGGCTGGCCAGCACCATGCGCCGGCGCCCGACCCGCTCCAGCAGCAACCCGCCCAGGCAAGCCCCGGCGATGCCGGCCAGGGCGATGCCGCTGCTGGACAGCAGGCCGACCTGCAGCACATCGAAACCGCGGTCCACCAGGTAGGTGAGCATGATCGCGGTAAACCAGCGGACCGGTGCCTGGAAGGCGATCACGCAGGCCATGCCCCAGCGTAGCGATGGGCGCTGCCAGGCGCGGCGCAGGCTGGGCCTTTCCGTCGACGGGAGCGGCTCCGTGCCGGGCAGTGTCCGGCGCCGCAGCAACAGCGCCGGCAGCGCGCACAGCGCCAGCAGCACAACCAGATAGCCCACCGCCACCGGCCAGTCACTGCGACTGGCCAGCGCCACCCACAGGCCGCCACCGAGGATGTAGCCCAGGTAGCTGCCGCCGATCTGCATGATATTGCCCAGCCCGCGTTGCCCGGGGGCCAGGCTCAGGACCGCCGTGCCGTCGGTGACGATGTCCTGGGTGACCAGGATCAGCATCAGCACGCCCAGCAGGATCAACAGCGGCGTCAGGCCATTTGCCGGAGGCAGGGCCACGGCAAACACCATGCCCACTACCAGCAGCCCCTGCAGCCGGTTGGCCAGGCGCAGGCGGCCGGCCGCTTCGTTACCGGCCAGGCGATCGGTCTGTGCGGCCCAGAGGAACTTGAGCGCGGTGGGCAGGAACAGCAGCGACAGCAACCCGATTTTGTCCAGCCCCACGCCCTGGGCACGCAGCAGCACGGGCAGGCCTTCGTGGGCGAGGCCACTGAGCAGGCCCTGGCTGGCATACAGGCCGCCAAAGGCAGCGAGCAAGCCCGGCAGAGGCGCTGCACGGTGATTCTGCAAAGCGAGAGTGCGCTCGGTCATGTCAGAAACTCAGGCTGACGCGCAGGCCGGCCAGTCGCCCTTCGCCCACCTGGTAGGCGGTGCCGATCGGCGCCCCGGCGTCGAAGGCATACACGGCGTAGGTCTTGTCGGCGAGATTGTCGACGTAGAAGTCGGCGGACAGGTTGCGGTTGACCTGCCACGACAGCCCGGCATCGAGCAGCGAGTAGCCGCCTTGCACCAGGGTGTTGGCTTCGTCGAAGTAGGTCTTGCCGATATACGACACGCCGACATGGGGGATCAGCGCCATGCCATTACCCAGCTCGAAACGGTATTCGGCGGCGAGATTGGCGGTGCTGCGCGGGGCATAAGGCAGGATATTGCCGGACAGGTCGTTGCTGGAGGCGCCGGTCGGGTCCTGGTAGTGGCGGAACTCCGACTTGTTCACCGCTACCCCGGCCTTGACCCGCAGGGCCTCGCTGGCCTGCCACCTGGCGGTCAGGCTGGCGCCCCGGGTACGGGCATCGCCGACGTTCTGCAGGTACTGGCCTTCGACCGGGCCGACCGAGAGCTGGTAGTCCTTGATACGCATCAGGTAGGCGGCGCCGGCCAGTTCCAGGCTGTCGTCGAACAGGCTGGCCTTGAAGCCCACCTCGTAGTTGCGCGCTTTCTGCGGCGCGTAGTCGAAGTCGATGTTCTGCGGAGTGACCGCACGGGTGAAACCGCCGGCCTTGAAGCCGGTGCTGTACAGCGCATACAGCGACAGCTCGTCGTTGAACCGGTAGTTGAGGCCGAGCTTGGGCGAGGTGGCGTTGTCGCGCTTGTCGTTGTCCATCGTCAGGGCAGCAAAGCGGGTGTCGACATCGCTGCGTTGCTGTTCGAAGCGGATGCCGGGGGTGATGTCCAGGCGTTCGCTGGCGTGCCAGGTGAGTTCGCCATAGGCGGCGTAGGAGCGGATGTCCTGGTGCGAGTCCAGCGCGTACAGCGGGATCTGCCGCTTGAAGTCGAGGTCCTCGGCGTACAGGCCGGTGACGAAGTCCAGGGCCTTGCCCGGCTCCTGGCGCGAGGCGAGGCGCAGTTCCTGGGAGACGGTGCGCTGTTGCTCGGGGGTGTAGCTGCCGAACACGGTGCGGTCGTTGTCGCGGGTCTGGTAGCCGGTGAGGGCGCTGAACATCATCGAGCCCAGGTCGTAGTCGGCGTGCAGGCCGTAGCGGTTGGTGGCCAGGCGGTAGTGCGAGGTCACCGGCAGGACCCGGCGCGAGTCCTTGTCGCCGTTGATGATGAAGTATTCCTCGTCGGAGTGGCTGACATCCCGTGCGGCGCTGAGCATCACGTCCAGCGGGCTGCCGTCCGGGGCATAGCGCAGGCGCACGCGGCCATTGCTGTCATCGTTGTCGCCCAGACGCGCACCGCTGTACATGTCCTTCAGCTCGCCACGCTTGTCCTGGGTGCCGACGGCGATATCGCCGAACAGGGCGCCGGGCACCAGCGCACCGGCAGCCATCAACTGCACGCCCTGGCCGCGCTGGTTGGCATCGAGGCTGGCGTCGAAGCGGGTCTGCTCGTCGGGCTTGCGGGTGACCACGTTGATCACGCCGCCCACGGCTCCGCGGCCATACAGGGTGCCCTGCGGGCCGTAGAGGATCTCCACCTGCTCCAGGCCCTGGGGCAGCAGTTGCGAGAGCAGGGCCTGGTCCTGCGGCAGGCCATCGATTAACAGTTGGGCGGCCGGGTTGTAGAAGTCCGCCGAGGACTGGCCGCGAATGGTGAAGTTGTCGAAGGCGCGGGACGAGCGCTGGCGGATATGCACGTCGGTGAACACCCGGTCGAGCTGGTCGACCCGGCGCAGCCCGCGCGGCAGAATCTCCTCGGCACTGGCAACGTCGGCGCCGCCGGGGATGTCCTGCAGGTTCTGCTCGCGCTTGGTGGCCTTGACCGTGACGGCGGGCAGTTCGAGTGCAGCGCTTTCGTCGGCCTGTACTGGAGTTGCCAGGGCCAGGGCGAGCAGGGAAAGGGGGAGCGCGGTGTTTTTCATGGTTGGCAGATCGTCAGTTTTCGATAATAAGAATGATTACTATCTGTCTGCTGGCGATCCACCCCGTTCGGGAATTTACCGTCCTGTTCAGGAAAACTTCAGCCCCTTGAGGCTGGCCGGGGCGACCCCGTGGATGCGCCGGAAGGCGGCGGCGAACTGTCCGGGGTTGGAATAGCCGACGAACTCGCAGGCCTGCAGCACGCTGCATTGACCTGCTTCGAGCAGGCTGCGGGCCTGCCCCATGCGCACTTCGCGCAGGTATTGGGCGATGGTGCGGCCGGTGGCGGTCTTGAAGGCCGCTTTCAGGTAGCACTCATTGATGCCCACGCGTCGGGCCAACGAAGCGATGGAGTGGCTGGCGGCGAACTCGCCGTGGAGGATGTCCCGCGCATCCTGCACCGCGACCCGTTGGCGCAGAGGCAGGCGTCCGGCGTGGCGCCAGGGCTTGTGGTCGACCAGTTGCGCCAGCATCTGCAGCGCCGCCGCTTCGGCATGCAGGCGGCCGATGCTGGTGTGCATGGGGCTGCCCAGCAAGGTGCGTGCGGTGTTCATGCCGACGCCGTGGCACAGGTGTTCGTTGTCGAGCAGTAACTCGGTGCCGTCCGGGCCGCCGATGGTTTCGGCCTGGTCTTCGAACAGCTGCTCCAGCAACGGGGTCGGCACTTCGATGGAGACACCACTGAAATGCCCGGTCATTTCCCGGTTGAAGGTCTGTTCTTCGCTGGCATGGCGCAGCATCACTCCGGCACCGCGATAGCGCTGCGGCCGGCGTCGTTCAGGTTCGTGCAGGTGCAACTCGCCGGCGAGCATGATCTTGATGGTCAGGCAGCCGGGTTGCTGGACGTAGTGATCTTCGAAGGTGCCGTTGAAGTCGTATTGGCCGCGGGCGAGGGTGATGCCATGGGCGATGCGGTGCAGGTCGGTCCAGCCGTGGCCGTGGTGTTCGGGCAGGGCGAAACGCTGGTAGGCGGGGTCGTGGTCGCTGGGCAGCGCTGCGGTTGGGGATGACACGGCATCTCTCCCGGAAGCCGGTGGATACGGGCTCCAGGCAGCGGTGCCTGAAGGGCGGCGGGTCTAGAATAAGCGTTTTGCCATCTATGTAAATGATAATTGTTATTGATAGTGGCTTTTGGCATGAAGCCCGGGCGCGACTGATAGCGATCCGATATCAATTCTTCGCCTCTGAATGTTCACATTACTGTCATAAAGTTTCGGCAAAGTGCCTCGGCCATCACATGGAGCACTTTCTAGATGAAACGCCTGATGAAGTCTGCTGCACTCGCCGTTTCGGTTTCCCTTTTTGCCACGTCGGCATTTGCCGCAGAGAACATCCGCCTGACCGGTTCCGGTGCCAGTTTCCCTGCGCCGATCTACCTGACCTGGTTCAAGGACTTCAGCAAGAACACCGCCGGTGTGACTGTTGATTACCAATCGAAAGGCAGCGGTGCCGGTGTTCAGGACTTCTTGAACAAGACCGTCGACTTCGCCGCCAGCGACTCGGCGATGAAAGACGAAGAAATCGCCAAGGTCGGCGAAGGCGTTCAACTGCTGCCGATGACCGCCGGCGAGATCGTCCTGGCCTACAACCTGCCAGGCAACCCGAAGGGCCTGAAACTGCCGCGTGATGTCTACTCCGACATCTTCCTGGGCAAGATCACCCAATGGAACGATCCGAAGATCGTCGCCGCCAACCCGGACCTGAAACTGCCAGCCACCCCGATCACCGTGGTCGTGCGTGCTGACTCCAGCGGTACCACCGCCGTGTTCACCAAGCACCTGTCGGCCATCAACCCTGCCTTCAAGGAAGCGCTGGGCGAGGGCAACACGGTCAACTGGCCAGCTACCGACAAGTTCATCAAATCGCCGAAGAACGATGGCATCACCGCCACCGTCCGTCAGACCCCAGGCGCCATCGGCTACATCGAATACGGCTTCGCCAAGCTGGCCAAGGTCGACTTCGCTGCCCTGCAGAACAAGGCCGGCCAGTACGTGGTACCGAACGCCGAGAGCGGTGCCGAAGCCCTGGCTGCGGTGAAGATGCCGGAAAACCTGGTGGCCTGGCTGCCTGATCCGGACGGCGCCAAGTCCTACCCGATCACTTCCTACACCTGGATGATCTTCCGCAAGGACAACGGCAACCCGGCCAAGGCCAAGGCCATGCGCGACATGATCGAGTACAGCCTGACCCAGGGTCAGAAGATTGCTGACTCGATGGGCTACATCCCGCTGCCACCGTCGGTTGTCGAGCAGGTACGCAAAGCGTCCGCCAACATCCAGTAAGACTGCCAGCCCGCTCTCGGTGTGGTCCGTAGCCATGCCGGGAGCGTTTGCCCCTGTCCCGGAATTAATCGATGAACACCCCATTTGACATACCGGATAACCCCGATTCCGCGTGCCGGCCGCCTTCGGCGAAGGACTTCATGGTCGACCGCATCTTCCGTGCCCTGGCACGCATCGGTGTGGCGCTGATCCTGGCGCTGGTTTTCGCACTGGTTTTCGAAGTAGGACGCAAAGCACTTCCAGGCATGGAAAAGCACGGTTTCGACGTGCTGTTCGGTACTGTCTGGGACGTCAACCAGGGTAAATACGGCATTCTCCCAGCCATTTGGGGCACGCTTTACAGCGCTTTCATCGCACTGGTGATCGCCGGTTTCTTCGGCGTCAGCATGGCGATCTTCCTGACCCAGGATTTCCTTCCGGCGAAACTCGCCGCCGTCTTCCGCACCATCGTCGAACTGCTCGCCGCCATCCCCAGCGTGGTCTACGGCCTGTGGGGCATCTACGTGGTGATCCCGGCGATCCGCCCGCTGACCGCCTGGCTGAACAGCGAGCTGGGCTGGATCCCGTTCTTCGGCACCTCCCTCAGTGGCCCGGGCCTGCTGCCCGCTGCCCTGGTACTGGCGATCATGATCCTGCCGACCGTAGCCGCGGTGTCCCAGGACGCCCTGACCAGCGTGCCGATGAAAACCAAGCAGGCCGCCTACGGCCTGGGTACTACCCATTGGGAAGCCATCCTCAAGGTGATGGTGCCTTCTGCTGCGACCGGCATCTTCGGTTCGCTGGTCCTCGGCCTCGGTCGTGCGCTGGGTGAAACCATGGCCCTGGCCATGCTGGTGGGCAACGCCAACACCATCACCGTTTCCCTGTTCGCTCCGGCCAACACCCTGGCGGCGCTGCTGGCCCTGAACTTCCCGGAAGCCGGGCCGAACGAGGTCGAAGTGCTGATGTACGCCGCCCTGGTCCTGATGTTCATCACCCTGCTGGTGAACGTGCTCGGATCGCTGCTCATGCTCTACGCCCAGCGGGGGAATAAATAATGACCGACCTGTCCAAACCCGCGACCGCGCTGCCGAGCCTGCAGCGTCGCTTCGAAGGGCGCGCCCTGCGCAGCATCATCCTGACCACCCTGGCCTGGGTTACCGCCTTGCTGGCCAGCGTGCCGCTGATCTCCGTGCTGTGGATGCTGATCACCAAGGGCGGTGCGCGCCTCAACCTGGAAGTCTTCACCGAATTGCCACCCACCGGTTTCGAGATGGGTGGCGGCTTCGGCAACGCCATGGCCGGTACCTTTGTCATGGTCGGCATCGCTGCGGCCATCGCCGTGCCGGTCGGCATCCTGGCGGCGGTGTTCCTCGCCGAGCTGGGCCCGGACAGCAAGCTGGCCAACGCCTCGCGCTTCGCCGCGAAGATGCTCACCGGCCTGCCATCGATCCTCGCAGGCGTGTTCGCCTACGCCCTGGTGGTCATGACCACCGGCACCTACTCGGCACCGGCCGGTGGTGTGGCGCTGGCGGTGCTGATGCTGCCGATCGTCGTGCTGACCGCCGAGGAAGCCATGAAGATGGTGCCCAAGATCATGAAGGACGCCGCCTACGGCATGGGCTGCACCCGTGCTCAGGTGATCATGAAGATTGTCCTGCCGACCGGCATGCCGGCCATCCTCACCGGCGTCATGCTGGCCGTGGCCCGCGCCGCTGGCGAGACCGCGCCGCTGCTGTTCACCGCGCTGTTCAGCAACTACTGGATCTACCACGAGGGCAGCCTGGAGGTCATGAACCCGACCGCTTCGCTGGCCGTGCTGATCTACAACTTCTCCGGCATGCCGTTCGACAACCAGCTGGAGCTCGCCTGGGCGGCCTCGCTGGTCCTGGTGATGATCGTGCTGCTGGTAAACATCGTGAGCCGAATTTTCGGCAAGCCCAAGTATTAAGCAAGGGAGCATCTAACTTGAACGTATCCACCGCGCAAAAAGCCGCTCCCGTGGCCACCCAGGCTCCAGTGGTAATGGACTGCAAGCTGGACAAGATCTTCTACGGCAACTTCATGGCGGTCCGCGACAGCCATGTACCGATCGAGAAGAACAAGATCACCGGCTTCATCGGCCCGTCCGGGTGCGGCAAGAGTACCGTGCTGCGCAGCCTGAACCGGATGAATGACCTGGTGAAGGGCTTCCGCTTCGAGGGCCATGTGCACTTCCTCGGCCAGGACGTCTACGGCAAGGGCGTCGACCCGGTCGTGGTGCGCCGCTACATCGGCATGGTGTTCCAGCAGCCGAACCCGTTCTCCATGAGCATTTTCGACAACGTTGCCTTCGGCCTGCGCCTGAACCGCTACAAAGGCGACATCGGCGACCGCGTCAAGCACGCCCTGCAGGGCGCTGCGCTGTGGGATGAGGTCAAGGACAAGCTCAAGGTCAGCGGCCTGTCGCTGTCCGGTGGCCAGCAACAGCGCCTGTGCATTGCCCGGGCCATTGCTACCGAGCCGGAAGTGCTGCTGCTCGACGAGCCTTGCTCGGCGCTCGACCCGATCGCTACCCGCCGGGTCGAAGAGCTGATGGTCGAACTGAAGAAGGACTACACCATCGCCCTGGTGACCCACAACATGCAGCAGGCGATCCGTGTGGCCGACACCACGGCGTTCTTCTCGGTGGACATCTCCCAGGGCACGCGCACCGGCTACCTGGTGGAGATGGGGCCGACCACCCAGATCTTCCAGAATCCGCGCGAGCAACTGACGGATGACTACATCAGCGGCAAGTTCAGCTGAGTCGATCCGTACTTCAAGGGCGACCTGCCGCCGACGACCGAAAGGTCTGTCGGCGGCGGGTCGCTTTATCGTCTGTCCAGCCTTTAGCGGAATCGTCCATGCGTGAGACCCGTCGCCTGAACCTGTCAGCGGTAGAACAAGCACTGCGTGAAGTGCAGGGCCGCTTTTGCGAGCTGAGCCGGCACTTCACCGAGCCCCGCGATCCGTTCACCGACGAGGTTCTGCAAAATGTGCTTGAAGGCTATGCGCTGATTGACGACTATGTCGCGCGGGGTATCGACCTGTTCGAACTGCGCCAGTTGAACCTGATGCTCGAGATCAATGCGACCGTGCTGTGCGGCAGCGATCCTGTACGTCGCAGGGAGTTTGCCCAGCATCTCGAAGCGACCGAGGAGCACTTCTTCAACAACGTCGAAGGTGGCATCAAGGACCTGTACAACTGGTACTGCTCGTACCGCAGTGACTCGGTGTGGAAGCGCGCTGCCGGTGTCTACGTACGGATCCTCAGCAAGCCGCAACTGTTCATCGAAGGCAACAACCGCACGGGATCGCTGATTGTCAGCTACCTGTTGATGCGCGCCGGACTACCGCCGTTCGTGCTCACCCTGGACAACGCCGAGGGCTATTTCAACCCGTCCTCGGTGATACGCAATTCTGCCAAGCATGGCGTCAAGGCACTGTACGAACTGCCCAAGATCAAGAAGAAATACGCAGCATTTCTTGAGGCGCAGGCACCGGATCCCGGGAAGTTCTTCCTGAGTGTTCCCCGCATGCCGATTTATCAGGAGAACCAATGATGGCACGGTACCGAATGCTCGAACGAACGCAGGCCAGCGGCCGCCGCGCCTGGCAGGCCATCGGACACGCCTTGGTCCGGCCGCGCATCCGCATCTCCTTCGATATTGACGACACGCTCGCCTGCCTGCCCCATCACAGCCCCGCCGAAGACAGCAGACTGCCCGAGTTCATCCACCGCTGGCTCGGCGAACCCCTGCGCAGCGGCACCCGCTCGCTGATTCGCGACCTGCGTCGCCAGGGGTGCAGCATCTGGATCTACACCTCGTCCGGTCGTACCCCGTCCTATATCCGCCGCTGGCTGATGCTCTACGGCATCCGCGTCGATGGCGTGGTCAACAGTGACCGGCACAACCATGCCCTGACCGAGCACGCCTTCGAGAAGATGCCCTCGAAGTTTCCGCCGGCGTTCGATATCGACCTGCATGTGGACGACTCCGACGGCGTGCGCATCGAAGGCGATGATCATGGCTTCCGCGTGGTGGTGATCTGTCCGAAGGACAAGGGCTGGGCGCAGAAGGTACTGGATGCGGCGGTGGAAGTGCAGGCGAAACTGGCCTGGCAGCAATCGGTCAAGCACAAGGCCCCCGCGCAGCGCCGTACGCAAACCCTGGCCTCCTGGCAGGGCCTCGATCGGGCCAACTGAACGCGTCGCAAAGGCCGTTGCGGTTGCGCCTGCACGGTAATGGCCAAGTGCGATGATTGGCTGATAGTCTCTGCCGTTTCTCGTGCAAGAAAACGTCCCATGCTGACTATTAGCAATGCGCAGATGCAGGCGCTGACGCAGGTCTGGAGTGCCGGTCTGGAACAGACCCTGCAAGCCCATGTGCAGCGCTTTTTCCCTTTGACGGCGCAAGAGTCTGCGACCCTGGTGTCGGCGGCACGGACCAAGGCCGCCTCGTACGACTTGTACAACCAGCGTGACCTGCACCGTTTCGTCAACCTGTGTGCCGATGAAGGCATCGACTTCGACCTGAAGCCGCAGAACGCCTGGATGCGCACCATGCTCCTCGACCCGTCGGTCTCCAGCCCCTCGCAGCGTCTTGACTTGCTGGTTTCCCAGAGGCTGCATCAGGCCCGGGTGCAAGCGCACAACGCACGCCTGGCCCCGCCGGAATGGCTGCAATGAGCGACGCTGCCGAGGCGGCGGCGTCCGCACAACCCCCCATCGACTCTCCGGTAATTGCCTGTCCGAACAGATTCGCCCTGGAAGCCCTGGTGCTGGGCGAGGATGGCCAGCCGGTAGCGGGCGTGGCCCTGGAGTTGCGCAAGGGTAGTGACTGCCTGCGCACCCGCACCAGCGCCCAAGGGCTTGCCCGATTCGAAGGGCTCGATGCCGCCGAATATCAGTTGTGCCCCACTGAACTCGATGCCGAGGCCTGGACCTTGACCGGACAAGAAGCACTCGAGCAGGCCGGCAGCCAGGTCAAGGCCGATTGGTCCGCCGTGGACCAGGCCGCTGCGCCCGAGGGTGTCGAGCACAGGGTAGCGGCAGAGGACTCGGTGGATCGACTGGCCCTGGCCAACGGCCTGTTTCCCGAAACCCTTTGGCAGCACCCGCGCAACGATACCTTGCGCAGCACCCGGCACAGCCGCAACGTGCTGGCGCCGGATGATCTGCTGTTCATCCCGGCGATCCGCCAGCAGACCATCGCGGTGCAAACGAAGCTGCGCTACGTCATCAAGCGGCGCGGTGTGCCATCCCGCCTGCGTCTGCGCCTGCTCGATTCCTTCAAGCCGCTGGCCAACATCGATTGGACACTACGCGTGCCAGGCGAGGCCACGCAGCAGGGCCAGACCGATGCCGAGGGCGTGGTGCAAGCGTGGATCGGTGCCAGCGCGTCCTCGGCGGTGCTGTCCTATCTGTCCAATGGCGCCCTGCGTGAACTGGACATCAGCCTTGGCGCGTTGCTGCCCGGGGGCACTGCCGGAGGATGGCGCCAGCGCCTGCTCAACCTGGGCTTTGCCTGTGACGCCGAGGACCAGCAGCCGCTGTCGGCGGCCGACCAGCAGGCGATCCGGCGTTTCCAGCAGTCCTGGGGACTGCCGGTCACTGGCGACGCCGACGAGGCGACCGTCGAAAAAATCCGCATCGTGCATGATGGCCGGCAGTTGCCTGCTTCTGCACAAGACAAGCCGGTCCAAGGGAGTTCCTGATGGCAGGGCTGTTGACCGTCGAGCAGTTGCAGCAGAAGCGCAAGGAGAAGCTTGAGGCGATCAAGCTCAAGCAGGCCAGTAACGCATCCTCTTCGGTGCAGGGCTCGATGTCGGACGACGACGCGCATACGGTGACGGTCAACACGCCCCCGGAGCCGGCCATCCTCAGTGTGGTGTCGTGGAACGTGCAGACCTTCGAGGCGGGCAAGAGCCTGTCCAGCCCCTTCGCCAACCTGGTGATCAACCGCATCCTCGAAGACCTGGCGGTGGATGTCTGCGTGCTGCTGGAAACCCGCGCCGACTCCTACGTCAACATGAATGCCATCGAGACCGGCGAGATCGGCCAGGGCAACTGGAAAGCGGTCAGCGAGGAGGCCGATCTGGAAGACGATGACGAGTCCGGGGGGAGTCGGATTTCGAAGAAGAGGACATGGACGACACCGTCCAGGATGCCGTCGACCAGAGCGACGACACCCACATGGAGGTGTCCGACTCGGTTGACTCCACTGACGTGGACGACGCCTGCACCAGCCCGGATGACTACCTGGCTGCGGTGGACGGTGGCGATCCGTTGCGCTACGCGCAGATGGTCAGTGAAATGACCGGCAAGCGCTGGGTGCCGCCATCGACCCTCTACGTCTATCACCCGCACTGGGTCGAACGGGCCAAGCTGGGCAGCCAGTTGGTCACCTTCGAACTGCTCAGGGACAAGCTCCGCGAGGTCACCGGCCGCTCGGAACAAAGGGTCGAGATCTGGCTGAAGAGGGCGGCCAAGGCCGATACGCGGCGTGAAGGCAAGAAACTCATCATCGACTCCGTGAAAGACAATCAAGGCAAGTACAAGGGCCGAAAAAAATTCTCGGAGAAAAACGCCGGTGCGTTGCTGCGCCTGTATGCGGCGTACCGGGAAGACCCCACACGCTTCGACCCGGTCAAGGCGGCCAGCGCGGCGGAAAAGACCTTCTGCGAGTCCTATTCGCGACATCCGGTCTGGCTCAAGCGCTGGGCCGTGGATTCCACGGGGCCGATCGATCTGTGGAAACAGGTGCTGCTTTCGCCGGAGTGCCTGCCGGTGCGTCTCTACTACGAGCCGTTCTACGTCAAGGATGATTTCAAGGAAGCGCAGCTGGCCAATTGGGACGATGTGAAACAACTGCCGACCCAGGACAGCTGGCGCTATGTACTGCGGATCAGGCGCTGCCCGGGCTGCGACAAAAGCCTGGGGACCGGCGCCTGCGACCAGGTCATCCATGACACGCTGACCTGCCAGGCCATGGGCGCCCTCAGCACGAGCCTGGGCAATCTGCGTGGCTGTATCAACGAGATCACCTTCTATCGTGGTTGCGTCCAGGAAAGCTATTCGCTGCTCGTGCGTCAAAGTACGACGCTTTCCGCGCCTTCCCAGGATGGCGTCTGGCTGAACGGCAAGCGCGTGCAGATGTCCTGGTTCCAGTCCGGCCTGCTGATGTACGCACCGGCCTCGAAGGCGGATTCCGGCGCCAACAAGACCGGGCACTTGCTGGGCTATCAGGGCAGCACCAAGTTCTATGGGCGCTGCCCGTACAAGGCGCCCCTGGACCTGTGGCTGTACGACGGGCAGGAGAAGATCCGCCTGGCCCTGATTGCATTCCACGGTCCCTACGGGGACAACTCGGTTCAAGGGGTGAAGGCCCGGGCGGCGTCGATGGATGAGTTGATGAAGGCCGACATGGGTAGCGGATTCGCCCTGCAGGACACCGACCATGCGCTGGTGATGGGGGACTTCAACCTGGACTGGCAGGACGCCAAGGTCAAGGGCCAGAAGGAAGACGTGGCCAGGCAACTGTACAAGCGCTTCAATGACCAGGGCTTCGTCCCGCTGGTGGACCAGGGCACCGCCACGTCGCTGAAAAGCATCTTCGACAAAAAGCAGGCCTGGAAAACCTATAACTCTGGCGACACGGCGAACTTCACCAGCAGCGCCTACGACAACATGTTCCTCAAGGGCAAGGCGTTGCACGAGCAGACGGCCAATGCCGGGGTCATCGATGTCATTTCATGGATCGAGGCCAACATCGGCGATTTCAAGCTTGGCCCGGAGCATGCGCCGCCGGACGGCTTCGATAGCCTGCCAGCCAAGAACCGGGCGTTCTACATCTACCACAAGTACGTCAGCGACCACCTGCCGATCATCTACGACCTGGTGGTGCAGGGCATGCCGGATGATTCCGAGGCGGCAAGGCAAGCGCAGCAATTGATGCAGCGCCTGCGCCAGAAAGCCGCCCAGGAGCGGCGGTTCTCTTACGATATCGTGATGAGCTACGAAACCCTGGTGGATATCGAACCGGCCCCTGGCCAAGCGCATTCCTATGACAAAAAGTGGGAAGGCGAGGCCGTGAGGGGGTGGATAGTGGGCGACATCGATAGCCACCAGGACGGTCAACTGGTAATTCGCTGCCAGCCTGGTTTCGATCCTCATGTAGGCTGGCTTTCCGTGCAGTTGACCCGCAATGGCAAGCCGGCCGGAGGGCTTTTTCTCAAGCGATTCCTGGAGCTGCACCCGGCAGGAATGCGGGTGAAGGTCGAGGTGCTCAATCCGAAGCCGGTGGGTTGAGCTGCTTCGACACCCAATCCTGGATCAGCGCCCCTTCTTGAACATCTTGGCCTTGGCTTGCTGCATTTTTCGGTGCCTGGCCGCGCGTCGGCTTTCATACACGCTGAACGACCCCACGAAAAACAGGATGAGCAAAACGAAAAAACCAATCACGATCGCCATTATTTTTTGTATTCCTTAAGTTTTTTCTCAAGCATTGCATGCTCCTCATCCAGCTTTTTTTGTCGTTTGCGTTCCTGCCGGTCGGAGGCGAACTTGCCCGCGAAGGTGCCACCGAGTGACACGGCGATGGCGCCGGCAGCCAGGGCGATGACCTTGACGACCTTGTCAGCCGACATAGCCATACTCCCGGTTGAGTCTCTTGTAGAACGCTTTTTCGACATCCCCGTTATCGAACGGCTCTCGTCCATGGGACCGGATCAGAGCGTTGCGGATCTCCTGTACCTGCTTGCCGTGCGCTTTGAGGTCTTGCTCACTGGTAGCGAAGGCGTGACGCAGCTTTTCCAGGCTGACGATGGCCTGCAACTGGGCCTGGTCCGCATCGTCGAGGGTCAAGCTTGCCGCAACGGCTGCAGCTGCCCGGTCGACAATCCCGGGTGCGCAGTACTCGTCGGAACTCTCGAAGTGATACTCGTCATCGGGGGCATCGGCATGGTCGGTCAGGCGCATTGGCATTTCACCCAGTCGTCGAAGGTTGTCGATTCGTTCTCAAGCAGTGCAAGCGACCGGTCGTACTCCTGGAGGATCTGACGGTGCTGCCTGTTGCAGATCAGTACGGTCTTGCCGGCATTCCACAGGAAGGGGCCGGCGATAAGGTAATTGAGTTTCCCGGTACGCCCCGCAGTGCCGGAAACCAGCAGCATCATCTGGATGACCACGGCCGTGCCGTAAGCGATGGTGCTCATCTGCGCGAGGTGCAGGGCCTTCTCGTCCTTGCTCGCGCTGGAGTTGTAGAAGATGACCCCGTGGTGCCCGGTGAGCAGCACCTTGATCAGGGCATAGGAGGCGATGTCTGCTGCGTTGATGGTGCCGAACTCCTTGCCCAGCGCATTCATCAGCGAGTTTTCGGCGCGGTAGCCGAATACTTTGGTTTCATCCTTCACCCATTGGGTGAACAGTGAACTGAAGGGCAGGGGCAGGCCATCCGTTGTCGGCAGGTCGCTCAGGTAATGGGTGAGGATATGCAGGATCGCCTTGAGGTGGATGCCGATGAAGCCGGCATTGGGAAAGCTACCCTGCATCTGTTCCAGTATCAGGCTGTAGAGCGTTCTGCCCCCCACCGCTTTACCGCCGAACGTGTAGTCGTCGGGCAATTTCTGCCAGAGATTGAAGTCATGACCGAAGATATAGCGATGCTTTGCGCCGATTCGGTAATCGATGGGACTGGCGCCGGCTTCGACCTTGTAGCGCTCGTGCAGTTTCTTGAAAAACGCTTCGAGCGTCTCGCCCTTGCTGTTGGTGAAGTGGGCCAGCAGTACGCCCATGATGCCCATGGCGACCGCGCTGCCCATCTGTGTTTTGCTCAACGCCGGGTAGGACGGATCGATATCGAGCTCGCCCAGCAGGTCATCGAAGGATACCCGGCCGACAGCGCGGGCTGCCCGCTCGGACAACGTCAGGGCCTCGGCACCGGTCAAGGTAGGCGCACTGCCCTGATGCAGGGCCTGGAAGTAAGTGACTTCGGTGGCTTTTTCATTCCAGTAGGCATCGTCCGAGGCTGTGCTCAGGTACGACGTCAATCCTCGGAAGAGCTTGCGCATGGGGGCTCCCTGCCAAGTGAAACGTGGGTGTCGCAGATGAAAGGGAGGGTATCAGCCGTGCCATCCAAATGCCATTAACCGTGCCCGGTCTGCGTCGCGCCGTGGAGCGCCGACGCAACAGCAACGGCTGTCGACCTCACCCCAACGGGTGATTCCCCACCCCCATCACCCATGGCACCATCCCCCGAGTGGAACAATAACCCTGGCACCCCCGCCAGTCGCCCAGGTCGGAAGGTCCTCCCGTGCACATCGCCCAACTCTCCTCACCCCAGTGGTTCGAAACCATGGCCAAGGTCACCACGGCCATTGGCGCGTCCGGGTTCGCCACGGCGCTGTTCGATGCCCTTGGCCAGGTCGGTCCGGTCAAGGCGTCCACGGTCTATCTCTACCCTCGCGAAGGGCTGCCCTCGGCCTGGTCCGAGTGCGACGGCCCCGGTCCCTGGCTGCCAGCCGGCAATGTCCGCCAGTACCTGTCGGGCTTCTACCTGCTCGATCCGTTCTACGAGGCCTGCATCGAGAACGTGCAATCGGGCTGCTATGCCCTGGGCGATGTGGCGCCCGATCATTTCAAGCGCAGCGAGTATTACCTGGCGTTCTACCGGCACTCCCATCTCGCCGACGAGATCAATTACATCCTGCAGTTGCATGAAGGCCTGAGCCTTTCGGTGTCCCTGGCCTTTACCGACGAGCTGGACGCCGCCGCCAAGTCGCGCTTCAAGTGCATCGCCCCCTGGGTCCTGGCCGTGCTGGCCAAGCATTTCGATGGCTACCAGGGCATCGGCGGGCGGGTCGAGAAGGTCTGGGAGCAGCGGGTGCATGCGGCCTTGCGCAATTTCGGCTCGTCCCTGCTGACCGAGCGCGAGTGCCGCATCGCCCAGTTGATCCTGCGCGGCCATTCGACCCGCTCCCTGGCCGAGCGCCTCGGGGTTTCGGAAGACACCATCAAGTCGCACCGCAAACACGTCTACGCGAAACTCGATATCGGCACCCAGTCCGAGCTGTTCTCCCTGTTTATCGACGCCCTGGCCAATGCCCAGGGCGTACTGGAGCGCGACCCGCTGGAAAGCTACATGGGCAAGCCGCGCTGAAGAAGAGCAGTCAGTCGGCCATCTGCAACTCGGGCAGCTTGACCCGGAACGCCTTGGTCAACCCCAGCAGAAACACCACGCCCAATCCCATCCAGCACAGGCCGATGGTGAAGGACATGCTCGACAGGCTGGTCCACAACCACAGCGTGCTGAGGAAGCCCAGCCCCGGCACCAGCCCGTAGCGCAGGCAATTGGCGGTACCGCGCAGTTTCTGGTCGGCCAGGTAATGCTTGACCACCGCCAGATTGACCGCCGAGAAGGCGAACAGGGCGCCGAAGCTGATCATGTTGGCGACCGTATCCAGGCTGATCACCAGCGCGCTCAGCGAAACCAGCCCAACCACCATGATGGCGAAGGCCGGTACGCGCTTTTTCGTCACCAGCTGGCCGAACACCCGGGGCAGGGCGCCATCGCGGCCCATGGCGAACAGCACCCGCGACACGCTGGCCTGGGACACCATGGCCGAGGCGAAGCAGCCGGCGACATAGGTGGCGATAAAGGCGTTGGCCAGCAACTGCCCGCCGGCGCTGTTCATCACGTCGACCGGGGCCGAATCCGGGTCGGCGAAGTTGCTCCAGTCCGGGTGCACCAGTTGGGCGAAGTAGGACACCAGCAGGAACAGCAGGCCGCCGCTCAGCGATACCGCCATGATCGCCCGCGGGATGCGCCGGGTCGGGTCGTTGGTTTCCTCGGCCATGGTCGATACCGCGTCGAAGCCGACGAACGACAGGCACAGCACCGCAGCCCCGGCCATGATCGCCGAGGCGCTGAAGCCCTCATGGTAGAAGGGTGACGTCAGCGATACCGGCTGCGCCTGGGCGGCTACGGCTTTGATCGACAAAGCGACGAACACCACGATGAACACCAGTTGCGCGACCACCAGGATCCAGTTGACCCGGGTCACCGACTCGATGCCGATCAGGTTGAGGAAGGTCACGATGGCGATGGAACCGAGCACCCAGACCCAGGCGTGGATGTCCGGAAAGTACTCGGACATATAGATGCCGATCAGCAGGTAGCTGAGCAGTGGCAGGAAGATGTAGTCGAGCAGCAGTGTCCAGCCGGCCATGAACCCGGCATTGGCGCCGAAGGCCTTGCGCGTGTAGGTGTACACCGAGCCGGAGTAGGGGTGGGCCTGGACCATGCGCCCGTAGCTGTAGGCGGTGAACAGCATGGCGCACAGGGTCAGCAGATAGGCGGTGGGCAGGTGGCCCTTGGTGGTCTGGGCGACCAGGCCGTAGGCGGAGAACACTGCCAGCGGAACCATGTAGGCGAGGCCGAAGAGCACCAGGGCGGTCATGCCCATGGATTTGCGGAAACGTGAGGTGGAATGCGCAGCGGCTGTAGTTGTTGTATGCATTGCTGACTCCTGGAAACAGTTTCAAGGCGCGACACGGACCCTGTGGGAGCGGGTTTACCCCGGTCCCTGTGAAGGTTCTTTATGGAGGAGGGCGCTGGATCGAGGCGCTAAGGGGAACGCAAGGACGACTGCTTCATGACGTTGTTCTCGTTATTGATCGGGCACGAAGGACAAGGCCCCGTTGCGGGCCTGTACGGATGCTCCCACAGCCCGATCGGCGTTCGAAATCACCCCTTGGGGTGAGCCCCGGGCATCACCCCGAAGGGTGATTTCGGCAAGGGCTGCACTGCGTCAAGCTCATTGGGCGTCTTTACACCAACAAGGAAAATCCCGATGAACGCGCCTTTCGCCCCGCAACGCCAGACCCGTGATTACCAGGCCGCCGATGCCGCCCACCATATCCATGCCTTCCTCGACCAGAAGGCGCTCAACGCCGAAGGCCCGCGGGTGATCGTCGGCGGCGAGCGGCTGCATCTGTGGGACAGCGAAGGCAAGCGCTACCTGGACGGCATGTCCGGCCTGTGGTGCACCCAGCTCGGTTACGGGCGCAAGGACCTGACCGTTGCCGCCGCCGCGCAGATGGACCAGTTGGCCTACTACAACATGTTCTTCCACACCACCCACCCGGCGGTGATCGAGCTCTCCGAGCTGCTGTTTAGCCTGCTGCCGGGCCACTACAGCCACGCCATCTACACCAACTCCGGCTCCGAGGCCAACGAGGTGCTGATCCGCACCGTGCGTCGCTACTGGCAGGTGGTCGGCCAGCCGAGCAAGAAGATCATGATCGGCCGCTGGAACGGCTACCACGGCTCGACCCTGGCGGCCACGGCGTTGGGTGGCATGCAGTTCATGCACGAGATGGGCGGGATGATCCCGGACGTGGCGCATATCGATGAGCCCTACTGGTACGCCGCTGGTGGCGAGCTGAGCCCGGCCGAATTCGGCCGCCGCTGCGCCCTGCAACTGGAAGAGAAGATCCTCGAACTGGGCGCCGAGAACGTCGCCGGCTTTATCGCCGAACCGTTCCAGGGCGCGGGCGGGATGATCTTCCCGCCGGAAAGCTACTGGCCGGAAATCCAGCGCATCTGTCGCCAGTACGACGTGCTGCTGTGCGCCGACGAAGTGATCGGCGGCTTTGGCCGCACTGGTGAATGGTTCGCCCACGAATACTTTGGCTTCCAGCCTGACACCCTGTCGATCGCCAAGGGCCTGACCTCCGGCTACGTGCCCATGGGCGGCCTGGTGCTGAGCAAGCGCATCGCCGAGGCGCTGGTCGAGCGCGGCGGCGTGTTCGCCCACGGCCTGACCTACTCCGGGCACCCGGTGGCGGCGGCGGTGGCCATCGCCAACCTCAAGGCCCTGCGCGACGAAGGCATCGTGCGCCAGGTCAAGGACGACACCGGCCCCTACCTGCAACGCATCCTGCGCGAGGTGTTCACCGACCACCCGCTGATCGGCCAGGTCCAGGGCACCGGCCTGGTGGCGGCCTTGCAGTTCGCCGAGGACAAGGCCACGCGCAAGCGCTACGCCAATGAAAACGACCTGGCCTGGCAATGCCGCACCTACGGTTTCGAGGAGGGCGTGATCATCCGCTCGACTCTGGGGCGGATGATCATGGCCCCGGCACTGGTGGCCAATCGCGCCGAGCTGGACGAACTGGTGGACAAGACCCGCAAGGCCGTGGACCGCACCGCCCGCGCCCTTGGCAAGCTCTGAACCCGGCACCGACCTTCAACCAACGACGACCGCACGGCGGTCGTCTGGAGCCTCCATGTACGACTCAAACTTCTGGCGGCAGAAAGCTGCGACGCAGACCTTTCTCGACAAGGCCATGATCGACGGCCAATGGGTCGCCGCCGTCGGCGGTGCCACCTTCGAAACCCTCAACCCGGCCACCAACCAGGTGCTGGCGCAGGTTGCCGCCTGCGCCGACGAAGATATCCAGCGCGCCGTGGCCAGCGCCCGCCAGGCTTTCGAGCAGGGCCCTTGGGCGCGCATGGCGCCAGTGGAGCGCAAGCGGGTGATGCTGCGCCTGTCCGAGCTGATGCTGGCGCACCGGGAGGAGCTGGCATTGCTGGAATCCCTGAACATGGGCAAGCCGGTCATGGACGCCTTCAATATCGACGTGCCCGGCGCAGCCCATGTGTTCGCCTGGTACGGCGAAGCCCTCGACAAGCTCTACGACGAGGTCGCGCCTACCGCGCGCAATGCCGTGGCAACCATCACCCGCGAGCCGATCGGCGTGGTCGCCGCCGTGGTGCCGTGGAACTTCCCCCTCGACATGGCCGCCTGGAAGCTGGCCCCGGCGCTGGCGGCGGGCAACAGCGTGGTGCTCAAGCCAGCCGAGCAATCGCCGCTGTCGGCCCTGCGCCTGGCCGAGCTGGCCCTTGAGGCCGGGATCCCGCCCGGCGTGTTCAACGTCGTGCCCGGCCTCGGCGAAATCGCCGGCAAGGCGCTGGGGCTGCATCCTGATGTCGATTGCCTGGTATTCACCGGCTCCACCCAGGTCGGCAAGTACTTCATGCAGTACTCGGCGCAATCGAACCTCAAGCAGGTCTGGCTGGAGTGCGGTGGCAAGAGCCCGAACCTGGTGTTCGACGACTGCCAGGACCTCGAGCTGGCTGCGGAAAAGGCGGCGTTCGGGATTTTCTTCAACCAGGGTGAAGTCTGTTCGGCCAACTCGCGGTTGTATGTGCAGCGCTCGATCCACGATGAGTTCGTCGAGCGCCTGATCGCCAAGGCCAGGGACTGGCAGCCGCGTGATCCGCTGGACCCGGCCAGTCGTGCCGGTGCCATCGTCGATGCGCAGCAGACTGCGCGGATTATCGCTGCAATTGCCCGTGGCCGGGAAGAGGGCGCCTTGCTGGTGACCGGCGGCCGACAACTGACGTTGAATGGCTCCAGCAACTTCATCGAGCCGACCATCTTCACCAATGTCAGCCCTGGGTCATCGTTGTCCCGTGAAGAAATCTTCGGCCCGGTGCTGGCGGTGACTGCCTTCGACACTGAGGACGAGGCAGTGCGCCTGGCCAACGACAGCCCCTACGGGCTGGCGGCATCGATCTGGAGCGACGACCTCAACCGCGTGTACCGGGTTGCCCGGCAGCTCAAGGTGGGTACTGTCTCGGTGAACACCGTCGATGCATTGGATGTGGCAACGCCGTTCGGTGGCTACAAGCAATCGGGCTTTGGCCGCGACCTGTCGCTGCATGCCTTCGACAAGTACACCCAGTTGAAGACCACCTGGATCCAGTTGCGCTGATCCCGAAGGCTTGACCAGGCCGTTGTGGGAGCGGGTTCACCCGCGATTGCGTTGGTTGTGGCGGTCAACTTTTTCCGGACACCTCAATGTGTGAGGTCAGGCCATCTGCCTCTCGTATTGGTTGGGCGGTAGATAGCCCAGGGTCGAGTGCAGTCGATCCTGGTTGTAAAACTTCACGATGT
>Ga0222427_100565_pt1 | contig 47976 bp, 54 predicted proteins | sample 2B20Ametagenome_FD_182890 | JGI IMG/M metagenome (GOLD analysis project Ga0222427, IMG submission 182890) | Enriched microbial communities from leaf-cutter ant dump, University of Wisconsin, Madison, United States - 2B20A (version 2) | ecosystem: Environmental > Terrestrial > Nest > Insects nest... | reverse complement strand
GATGCTCAGCGTCGTGCCGATCGGCGTCGTGATCTTCCCCGGCACCGGCATCCAGGACAATCTGGCCGACAAAGCCCGCAAGATGGGCATCCCGGTCTATCGGTTCGGCTCGGGCGGCGCGTAAGCGCCGCCGCTCCTTCCTCAAGCCACCGCATTCTTGGGGAGAGACGTTCCTTTCGCTCGGGTCAGCATGGATATGATGAACTTCGCGCCGCGATAAATGCGTTGCGCCTTCTCGTCATTCGAAATCAGGCCATCAAAGAACGTCGCGTACGTCGCGAAGATGACGTCGACGGTGTCGTTTCGCATCCTGTCCGGCCGCACGCCGTCGGCCCCGCCCCGCGCAATCCAGTCAAGCGACCACACAAATGTCGCCACCGAGTGTCGGAACAGGAAGGTGTTCTGAAGCTCATCTGCGGATCGGATTCGACGCGGTGGACTAGGGTGATTCGACATCGTGTCGAGCGTTAGCTCGACAATGAACTTCATTGATTTCTCGATGAGCGTCTGCGTGAACGGCTCATCCAGCCGAATGATCTTGAGTTCTTCCGGGGTGAATGTCTTCCTAAGCTCTTTGATCGCTCTCGGCAGAATGGGCGCGTCCGCGAGAATGCGGTCCATCTGACCATCGGCGACACGACCACTTTCAAGGAGTTGCTCCTGGAAATAGACGTCTCCGTCGCGGGCGGCTTGAAGCCGCTTGCAGAACGTCGGAAAATCCCGCGTCTGCCGTTCGTCAATCATTCGACGCTGTAGCCCCTGACTGCGCCCCATAAGCGCGCAAATGCGGCCCGTTGGCTTCAGCACGATCATCTGCCGAGGGAATTCGCTGGCGATTTCCATCGAGCGGTAGATCGACGTTAGCGTATTGCCCTTGTACGCCTCCATCGACGCATAGTCGTTGAGCACCGCGAAATTGCTCTGGGAGGCGCCCAGGTAAGATCGCAGCGAGTCCGTTTGCATCGCGTTGCTGTCCACGATCATTCGCTTCATTTTCGGTGCCTTACCTCGCACGCGATCCGGAATAGTGACCGATTACCTATCGACGCGCGAAGTGGGCGGTCAATCGTGTGAACTGAGGTGGTAGCCAATTGCGCACTGTAGATCGGAACGGCATCCGCCCGGACTTCTGAGGCGCGACGCCCACCCCCGCCTGATAGCGCTGATCCTTGGTCCAGCCGATGGCCTGACGCCATCAACCCGTAAAGGGTCGGGCTACGCATACGCGTGCCGCCGCTCCGGCTTCGCCTGCGCGGTGATTGCGGCCAACGGCCGGACACATCGGGCGCCTGTCAGCGGGGGATGGACCTCCGCTCAAACAGGAGCCAGGTCGATGTCCTTCCAAACCGCTCACGCCTTCGCCTTCAGCCTCGCCACCACCCTGATGGCCGCGATCGTCATCTACCGCGCCGGCGACGGCACTCTTTCCGTCACCCCCGCCAGCGAATACGACGGCGACGAAGCCGCCATCGTCGGCGAAATCGACCCCTTCGCCTCATGAGGCGAACCGGGTCGCATAATCGGCGGACGTTTCGCGTTTCTGCTCCCCTCGCGGCCCCAATTCTGCTAATCTCATAGATGCGCCGTGGTGGTGGTGGAGGCGCAATCCGTCAATCTTTCACGGAGCCACCACCATGATCATCGTCAGCATCCTCCTCAGCATCGCTGCCATCGGTTTCTTCTGTTGGCTGCTTTTCGCGCTTGCCGTGTTTGCGCTTCCGTTGATCGTGGGCGTCACCGCCGCCACCTGGGCCTATAGCACCGGCGCGGGCTGGCTCGGCGCCGGCCTTATCGGCGTTCTCGCCGCCGGCATGACCTTCGGAATCGGCCAACTCCTGCTCGCGACCGTGCGCCCGATCTGGGCACGGCTGCTCATCGCCGCGGCCTTCGTTGCCCCGGCCGTGATCGCGGGCTTTCATGCCACCCATGGCATCGTGAAACACACCATGCCGTCGGAGACATGGCGGACCGTGTTCTCGGTTATAGGAGCGATCGCTGTCGGTATCGTCGCCTTTACACGCATCACTGGGATGGCGGCACCCGATCCTACGACCGAGCCTGTGTCGCACGCCTAATCCCGTACTGCCATCGCGGCGGGATCACGCGGCATATAGCCTTGTCGCCCACGTCATCTGGTTCACCGAACACCGGAAGCGGAACTGCAAAGCGTCAGTTGTGCCCGCCCGTCACGGAACGATAGGGCGCATCGAAAACGGCGACGACGTCTTGGCCAGCAGAACGTCAGCGCCGAAGCATTCTCTCCAGGCTGGCGGAAGAACGAAATGTGCGGCACAGACCTGTTCAACGGATGTTTTCGCCGGTGATCGCCGGTCGAACTTCTATGGCCAATGCGAGGTTCGCCACCGTCTCCGTCAGAGATCCGTCCAGTACCCGCTCCAAAACGGCCTCTTCAATGGCCTGATCTGGCCGAAGGGCGGCTTCGCCTCGAGCGCCTATGCCACAACGGCTGGTCCCGACTTTCTTCCCCTGCCGGCTGCGCCGCCATTCCTCGCGAAACAAGAAAGTCGCGCCTGCGCCATCCTCCGCTGCGCTGCGGTCGCAAGCGATGTGTCGTCGCTCGCCTCCGGCCAACCGATCGCCATCGAGGCCGCAATGGTGCGGGCTCGAAACGGAAAACGGAGACTTACAATGGCGACCATCGGCACCTTCAAGAAGACCGGCTCGAACGAATTCACCGGCGAAATCGTCACCCTCAGCGTCCAGGCCAAGGGCGTGCGCATCGTCCCCGACCTGCGCGCCAACGGCGAGAACGCCCCCAGCCACCGGGTTCTGGTCGGCCGCGCCGAAATCGGCGCCGCCTGGTCCAAGCGCTCCAACGAGGGCCGCGACTATCTGGGCCTCAAGCTCGACGATCCGAGCTTCAACGCTCCGATCTACGCCAACCTCTTCGATGACGAGGACGGAGAGGGCTACTCGCTGATCTGGTCCCGCCCCAACGGTCGCCGCGGAGACTGAGGCGGCATTACGAGGCCCCGGCCGAGAGGCCGGGGCCTCAGTCCATAAAGCGACCGAATCAGTCCCGCCGATTTTCCCACCAATGGCATAACCCAGCGCCGCTTTTGGCTCGCCAAACCTCACAAGGACGACTATTATAGTCGTTTTCGTGGCGTGCAAAGCCCGCACTGTGGAGGTGATCATGCATGATCACCGCCCGACAATCGCGGGCCGCGCGCGCGTTACTTGGTTGGAATCAGGAGACGCTCGCTGACATGGCCTTGATATCGCTGACTGCGCTGAAGCGAGTGGAGTCCGAAAACTCGCTTCCGGTGCATGAGTCGACGCGCGACCAAGTCCGGCGAGCGCTTGAGGAGAACGGAATTGTCTTCCTCAACTCTGACCAGGGTGAAGGAGTGATGATTGTTCGCCAAAATCGTCAGGGGCCAAAACGGCGAACCTAACGCCAGTTACACCGTACGCCACCGCCATTTTCACGCTACGACCGTCGTGCACACTACATCCACTTTGGATACCACCCGGTGGAAACGTTAACGATGACCCGCAAGTTACAATTTCTCGATCAACCGCCGATCGCCTCCGAGCTTACCGATTATGATCGCGCGCATCTCGGAATCTATCTCCGCCTCCTCGATGCGCAAGATGAGGGTGCAGCTTGGCAAGAGGTCGCAAAAGTCATTTTCGGAATTGACCCGAAGAACGAGTTTGCGCGGGCAAAACGCGTGTATGAAAACCATCTGGCGCGCGCGCATTGGATGACCGAGAACGGCTTCCGTGCCCTGATCCGCTCAAGCTATCACTAAGCCAATACTTAAAAAGGCGATGCAAATCGCGCATCACGCTTGCAAGCCTTCGGGCTTCCCAAAGCGCTGCTTAACCGAGAATCGTTGCGACTTCTGAACTCGCGGTACAGCGAGCTATGGGAGGCCATACGATGCCGGAGCAAGGCAAATGGCGGATCTCAACCGCCTACGACTATGTGGATGAGCTCGACGCGCCCGACCTAGCCTGGGAGTTTCTAAGGCGCAATCCCGACTACCGGAAGGACATTGCACGTTTACAAAGCCGTGACGACAACACCGAACCAATCGCGACTGCGGTAGCTGAAAAATGGGGGTTATCCTTTCGCGGCCGACCCCAATATACCTGCACCAGAAGCAAATGCTGTCTGGACGATCGCGACCGACCCTTCAACACTAATTTTTCAACCACTCCCAATCTTCGCTGCCCCTATTGGGGCGCACGACAGCCCTCCAACACTTGATCCCGGTATCAGTCTCACAGATGGCTACGAGAGGATCAACGTCGCCGGGGAGACATTTCGCGCACGCATTTTCGGTCGGAAACGCGGTTCATCGCCACGAGCAGCACTGGTCCTTCTAGACGACTCCACCCCGGACCGCCTTGAGGTGCTCACACGCTACTGGCGAGCCTCGAACGGCTTGCGAACACAGCCTGACCCACGAATTACGTCGCAACGCCGCTTGCGTCTTCGTCAAATGCTACGTGTCGTTGACGCTCGAATGGAGTGCGAGACTTATCGCACCATTGCCAAGGCTCTCTTTCCGCAACATCGAATAGAATCAGCATCCTGGGTCGGTAACGCACTCCGAGAGACGACCATCCGTCTCGCGCGCGACGGTATGAAACTTGTTCACGGCGGCTATCGCGACCTGCTCAAGCGGCCCCGAAAGAATTAGTCGCAACGCCCCATCGAGGGGTGTCGATTATTCGCGCAGATCTTCGACATCGTGAACCCGGCCAAAACGAACGACCGTCCGCTGGAACCGCCGCCAACATCCGGCAGCGCCCTAGCACCGCACGGAGTCCGATCATGGCCGAAAGCGCGACCGTCCAAGTTCCTCTACGCTATTTGCGCACGCCTGAAGCGGCACGCTTCCTTGGCCTGTCAGGGCGCACCCTCGAAAAGCACCGCACCTACGGCACGGGGCCGGCCTTCAAGAAACTCGGCGGGCGCGTCGTCTACGCAATCGCCGACCTCCAGGCATGGGCCAACCTCGGCACCAAAAACTCGACCGCCGAAACCGACACCATCCTGCCGGCCAAGCGCCATGAAACGTGCCGCGCGACCGGCGGTCACGCGCCACAGCGCTGAGCCGGTCGCAGATGTCGGCGCGCAATCACAGCAGCGAACGTGCGCAGCTCGATCTCTTCCGGGCGTTGCCCGGCGATCTCGCGCCGCGGGACGCCCAGGACCTGATGGCCTACCCGTTCTTCGCGCTCGGCAAGTCCAAACGGATCGCCCCGATCGACTTCAAGGCCGGCTCCATCGTCATCCGCGTCAAGGCGGTCCCGGAGCACGGCATGGCCACGATCTGGGATGCCGACGTCCTTATCTGGGCAGCATCCCAAATCGTCGAGGCACGCGATCATGGCTTTCGGCCGTCGCGTCTGATGGCGACCACGCCATACGAGATCCTGCGGTTCATCGGTCGCGGCGTCAGCTTACGTGACTACGACCGGCTGAAGGCCGCGCTCGACCGTCTCCAATCGACAACGGTGGCGACCTCGATCCGCCAGTCGACCGAACGACGGCTGCACCGCTTCTCCTGGATCAACGAGTGGAAAGAGCGCGCCGATGCGCGCGGACGGCCGCTCGGGCTCGAATTGATCGTGCCGGATTGGTTCTACGCCGCCGTCCTCGACGACGCGCTCGTGCTGACGATCGACCGCGACTATTTCGGTCTGACGGGCGGGCTTGAGCGCTGGCTCTACCGTCTCGTGCGCAAGCATGGCGGCAAACAGGAGTTCGGCTGGAGCTTCGATTTTCCGCATCTCCACGCCAAGTCCGGCTCGCTCTCACCGCTCAAGCATTTCGCTTACGACCTGCGCGACATCGTCCGTCGCCAGCCGCTTCCCGGCTACCGCCTGACCATCGAGCAATGCCTCGGCGGTCCCGAAATCCTCTCCTTCAAACCCATCGACCCGCACGCGCTCGGCATCCCGCGCCAGCGTCGGCGCGCGCTCGCCCGCTCTGGGGATAAGCTGTGAATCGTCTCGTGCTATCAGGGACCGGACCCATCGTGCCATCGAGGACGCGATCCTCGTGCTATCGGGGACCGGAATCGTCGAATCCACTCGCTGAATCAGCAACTTGCGAGCCCCGTAACTTCTCTAACCTAGATTCCTTCGGAATCTTTCTAACGCGGACCGCTTTTTCGCGCTCTGTGGACGAGTCCCCGATCGCCGGGAGACCGTCATGATCGTCGCGCTCCTCAATCAGAAGGGCGGCGTCGGAAAGACGACGATCGCGCTCCATCTCGCCGGAGAATGGGCTCAGCGGGGCCATCGCGTCACCCTGATCGACGCCGACCCGCAGGGCTCTGCGCTTGACTGGTCGCAGCAGCGGGCGCGCGAAAGCCTGCCACGGCTCTTCGGCGTCGTCGGCCTGGCGCGCGACACGCTGCATCGCGAGGCGCCCGAAATCGCGCGCGACGTCGACCACGTCATCATCGACGGGCCGCCGCGTGTCGCAGGGCTGATGCGCTCGGCGCTGCTCGCCGCCGACCTAGTGCTGATCCCGGTGCAGCCGTCACCGTTCGACGGCTGGGCGTCGGCCGAGATGCTGTCGCTGCTCGGCGAGGCCCGCATCTACCGGCCGCAGCTCGCGGCGCGTTTCGTCCTCAACCGCTGCGCCGCGCGCACCGTCATCGCCCGAGAGACCGCCGAGACGCTGGTCGACCACGATCCGCCGCTGCTCGCCACCACTATCGGCCAGCGCGTCGCCTTCGCCGACGCCGCGCAGAGCGGCCGTCTCGTCGGAGAACTGGACGGCGACACTCCCGCCGCGCGCGAGATCGCGGCGCTCGCCACCGAGATCGCGAGGATCGCACCATGAGCGCGACGCCTCCGAGACGCGGCTTCGCCACGCGGCCGGGAGATCCGGAGAACTGGATCAAGGCCGCCGATACACCGCCAGCGCGGGCAACCGATGCCGTCCTCTATTCGGCACGTCTGACCGTCGATGTCACGCCCGACCAGCGCGCCCGTATCAAGATCGCCGCCTTCGGGCGCGGCGTCACGGTGGCAGACATGCTGCGCGAGTTGCTCGCGCGCGAATTCCCCCCAAGCAACGGAGACGCGACATGACCGGCGCCGGCGCCATCCATGCGCGCGGCGCGCCGGGTCCGGCCGCGCCGCCGCCAACTCACCTGACCGAGGTAGAACTCACCTGGATCGAGAAGCGCATCGAGAACTGGATCAGGTTCGGCCGCGAGGTCGGTGAGCAGATCCTCGACCGCCGCCGCCGTGTGCTGCGCTTCGCGCCGGACAGCGTCTTCGGCTTCGTGCGTTGGGCCGCGAACGATCACGGCACCATCGCTTCGCATCTCGACGTGCTGCGCGCGGCGCTGCCAAGCGAGCCGCAGCAGACTGTGCCGTTTGTGCGGCCCGGCGGCGACATCCTCCTGAAAATCGAGGGCTGGCCGAAGGTCGGGCGCGTGCTGCAGATGATCGACGCGATCGAGGCCGCCGGCATCGACGCGGCCGACGTTTCGCCCGATTACTGGCGGCACGTCCACAATTGCATGATGGTGGGCCAGCAGCCGCGCCCGTACACGATCCGCCACCACAAGGCCTTCCTTCTGCGGCGGAGGGTCGGCGCATGAGCCGCTTCGGCTACGTGATGGTCACCTACGTGATGACCATGGCAATGGCGATCGGATCGTACGTCCATTTACCAACAAAGCTCATCTGGAACGCGTCTGCGAGCACACCGATCGGCCTCTACAGCATCGCACCCGCACGCCATCTCGAGGTCACCGATCTGGTCGCGGTCCGTGCGCCCCAGCAGTTCGCCGCGCTCATGGTGGAGCGCGGCTACATCGGTCACGGCGTGCCGCTGATGAAGCGCGTCGCGGGCATGCCGGGCCAACAGGTCTGCCGCCGCGATCATACGGTCACGGTCGACGGTGTGCCGATGGGCGATGCTCTCGACCGCGATCATCTTGGCCGTCCGCTGCCCGCCTGGCAGGGCTGCCGCCACATCGGCGAGGGCGAGCTTTTCCTAATGAACTGGTCGGTCTCCGACAGCCTCGACGGCCGCTATTTCGGCCCGCTGCCGACCAGCACCGTGATCGGCAAGGCGACCCCGCTCTGGACCGATGAAAACGGCGACGGCCGCTACGTGTGGCGCGCGCCGACCCACTGACTTGCCAGTTCCAATGCTCAACTGAAGGAGACGACCATGACGCAGATCGGTCAATTCGCCCGCACCAAGTCTGGCTATACCGGGCGGATCACCGCGCTCGGCATCGACGCTGAACTCGCCATCGTTCCGGCCGAGCCCTCCGACGCGGAGAACGCACCGGACTACCGGGTGCTGCTCGGCGGCGAAGAAGGCTGTGAGATCGGCGCGGGCTGGAAGCATGTCGGCGAGCGTGCCGGCGACTATGTCTCGGTGCAGCTCGACAGCCCGCTGTTCCCGCGACCGCTGCGCGCCAATCTGTTCCGCGCCGGCGACCACAACTCTGGTTGGGGCCTGCATTGGTCACGGCCCGCCAAACCGCGCAAGGAGGACTGATCGGTGCACGCCATGCGACGATCGCAGCGGCCCCGAAGCGGCGCGACGAACGCTCGCGCCGCTCGTCGGCTACTCCTCCCTCTGCTTACCGGCCTGTTCTTGTTGGGCGACGTCGCGCTGGTCGACGCGCAGACCACAGCCTCGGCGGTGGCGGAAACCGGCGCGCCGTTCACGACCTTCGTCACGGAAGCCTCCCAGCGCTTCGGCATTCCGGCCGCATGGATTCGGGCGCTTATGCGCGTCGAGAGCGCCAACGACATCCGTGCGATTTCGCCGAAGGGCGCGCAGGGTCTGATGCAGATCATGCCCGACACTTGGGCCTATCTGCGCACCCGGTATCGCCTCGGCGTCGACCCGTTCGACCCGCACGACAACATTTTAGCTGGTACGGCTTATATGCGCGAGCTCTACGATCGCTACGGATCGCCGGGCTTCCTGGCGGCCTACAATGCCGGTCCTGGCCGCTACGAGGAGTATCGCGATCGCGGCCGTACACTCCCGGCCGAAACGCGCGCTTATGTCGACATGCTTGTGCCGCTCATTGGCACTGCCGACATGCCAACCCCCATCACGGTCGCCGCCGCCGATCCGCTCGACTGGACGCACGCACCACTATTCATCGTGCAAGCCGAGGGCAGCTCGGCTGCTGATCGGCCGCAGCTTGACGGCGCGTCGGCGACACCGTCCGCGCCACCGCTAGAGCGCGCGCCCGAGCCGACCGATCCGCAAAGCGGTGACCTTTTCATCGTCCGGCCTTCGCCGGTGAGGCCGCGATGACCGCGTTCGTACCGGATCGTATCATGGCGTGCTCCAGCGCAGGTCGGGCGGGAAGGCGGGGAAACTCGGGAACCACAACCGCACGATGGCAGGATAAAGGGCCGCGAGGTGCGGCTTTGGGCGGTCGTGGTTTTTCAAGGAGTTATCGCGCATCTGCGCGATGTGCGCGTGATCGTCGCAATGTGCGCGCACCGCACTTTCATAATGATTTCCGTGTCTTCGCGCGATGTGCGGGTTTCCCTTCATGAGCGGCGACGACGATTTCCGTATCCGGCCCGGACGCATCCGTTCCACCCGCGCGCAGTCCGCCAGGCCCTTTATCGCGCAAGCGCTGGCCGCGGCGCAGAAGGCCGGCGGCTCCGTCTCCCGCAGGGGCAGGATCGGACCTGGCAACCGCTCGCGCTTCGGCCGCGGACAACGCGCCGCCGTGCAGGCCAACCGGCTGCTCACTGCCCGATCGCGCGGCGCCGTCATCAAGGCGCGTGTGGTCCGCCACGGCGGACGCAATGCGCCGCTCGGCACCCACCTTAATTATCTGCGCCGCGAGGGCGTCACCCGGGATGGGGAAAAGGCGCACCTGTTCGGTCCGGGCGGCGACGCGGCGATCGATGCGAAGGACTTCGCCGGCCGCTGCGACGATGACCGTCATCATTTCCGCTTCATCGTCTCGCCGGACGACGCCCTCGAGATGTCGGACCTGCGCGGCTTCACCCGCGAACTAGTCAGCCAGATGGAGAAGGATCTCGGCACTCGGCTCGACTGGGCGGCCGTTGATCACTGGAATACCAAACATCCCCATGTCCATCTGATCGTGCGCGGCGTCCGCGACGATGGTGAGAACCTCGTCATTTCGCGCGACTATATCAAGGAGGGCATGCGCGATCGGGCGCGCGACCTCATCACCCAGGAGTTGGGGCCCCGCACCGACCTCGACATCCGCCGCGGCCTGGAGCGCCAGATCGAAGCCGAGCGCTGGACCGATCTCGACCGCCAGCTTGCCCGCGACGGCTATCGCACCGGCATCGTCGATCTCGCGCCGCATCCTGACCGCCAGCCCGACGAGTTTCACGCTCTCAAGATCGGGCGGCTGCGCAAGTTGGAACGGCTCGGTCTCGCCGCAGAAATCGGCCCCGGCCAATGGACGATGTCCGAGTCGGCCGAGGCGACCTTACGTGATCTGGGAGAGCGCGGCGACATCATCAAGCGCATCCACCGCGGCCTGATCGAGCGCGGGATAGAGCGGGGCGCGGCGAGCTATGTGCTCGCCGCCGAGAGCATCGACGATCCAATCGTCGGCCGCCTGGTCGACCGCGGTCTCGACGACGAACTGAAGGGCACGGCCTATGCCGTGGTCGACGGCGTAGATGGACGCACCCACCATATCAAGCTCCCCGACCTCGACGCAGCCGGTGATAGCGCGCCGGGCTCGATCGTCGAGTTGCGCCGCTTCGATGATGCGCGTGGCCAGCGCCGTGTCGCGCTCGCCGTCCGGTCCGACCTCGACATCTCCGCCCAGATCACCGCGACTGGCGCTACCTGGCTCGACCGGCAGGCGATCGCCCGCGAACCGGCCGCGTTTGCCAGCGGCGGCTTCGGCGCCGAGGTCCAGGACGCCATGGACCGGCGCGCCGAGCACCTCGTCGAACAGCGCCTCGCCGAACGGCACGGACAAAGCGTCATCTTCTCTCGCAACCTGATCGACACACTGCGCCAGCGCGAGTTGGGCGGACTCGCTGACAGGATCTCGGCCGAGACCGGGCGCCCCTTCAGCAAGGCGGGAACGGGCGAGTATGTGGCCGGGACCTACCGCCAGCGCTTCGCGCTCGCCTCCGGCCGCTTCGCCATGATCGACGACGGCCTCGGCTTCCAACTCGTGCCCTGGACGCCATCGCTCGAACGCCAACTCGGCCAGCATGTTTCCGGCGTCGCCCGCGGTGACGGTGGTGTCGACTGGAGCTTCGGGCGCAAGCGCGGCCTCGGCCTTTAGCCCCAACAGACAAGGAACCATGCAATGTCCGCGACGAAAATCCTCTGGGGCCAGGTCCTCACCGTCTTCGTAATCGTTCTGCTCACAACGTGGGCCGCGACGCAATGGACGGCATGGCGGCTGGGCTTCCAGCCACAACTCGGCCCGCCGTGGTTCGAGGTCGCGGGCTGGCCAGTCTACTACCCGCCCGCCTTCTTCTGGTGGTGGTATTTCTATGACGCCTATGCGCCGCCGATTTTCGTCGAAGGCGCCTATATCGCCGCGTCCGGCGGCTTTATCTCGATCGCAGTGGCAATCGGCATGTCAGTGTGGCGCGCGCGCGAGGCGAAGAATGTCGAGACCTATGGCTCGGCGCGTTGGGCCCGGTCCGACGAGGTGAAGGCGGCAGGGCTTCTGAGTGCTGACGGCGTCGTGCTTGGCAGGCTCGATCGCAATTATCTGCGCCACGACGGTCCCGAGCATGTCTTGTGCTTCGCACCAACCCGTTCCGGCAAGGGTGTCGGCCTGGTCGTGCCCTCGCTTTTGACTTGGCCCGGCTCGGCCGTCGTCCACGACATCAAGGGCGAGAACTGGCAGCTCACCGCTGGCTTCCGCTCCCGCCATGGCCGCGTGCTGCTGTTTGACCCGACCAATGCCAAGTCGGCGGCATACAATCCGCTGCTCGAGGTTCGCCGCGGCGAATGGGAAGTTCGTGACGTTCAGAATATCGCCGACATCCTAGTCGACCCGGAAGGAAGTCTCGAGAAGCGGAACCACTGGGAGAAGACAAGCCACGCGCTGTTGGTCGGCGCCATCCTGCATGTTCTCTACGCGGAGAAAGACAAGACGCTTGCGGGCGTCGCAGCCTTCCTCTCCGATCCCAAGCGTCCGATCGAATCCACGCTCGCCGCCATGATGAAGACGGCACATCTCGGCGAATCCGGACCGCATCCCGTGATCGCCAGCGCCGCGCGGGAACTGCTGAACAAATCCGATAATGAACGCTCGGGCGTGCTCTCGACCGCCATGTCGTTCCTTGGGCTTTATCGTGATCCAGTTGTCGCGGAGGTCACGCGTCGCTGCGACTGGCGGATCGGCGACATCGTCGGCGGCAAACACCCAGCTACGCTCTACCTTGTGGTGCCGCCTTCCGACATCAACCGCACCAAGCCGCTCATCCGCCTGATCCTCAATCAGGTGGGGCGTCGGCTCACGGAGGATCTGCAGGCCAACGGGCATCGCCACCGTCTGCTCTTGATGCTCGACGAATTTCCAGCGCTCGGTCGGCTCGATTTCTTTGAGTCCGCGCTCGCATTCATGGCCGGCTATGGGCTGAAGAGCTTTCTGATCGCCCAATCACTCAATCAGATCGAGAAGGCTTACGGACCGAACAATTCGATTCTCGATAACTGCCACGTCCGCGTCAGCTTCGCCACCAACGACGAACGGACCGCGAAGCGCGTGTCCGACGCACTTGGCACCGCCACAGAGATGAGGGCGATGAAGAACTATGCCGGACATAGACTCTCGCCCTGGCTCGGCCATCTGATGGTGTCGCGCTCGGAAACAGCAAGGCCGCTGCTGACCCCGGGAGAAGTGATGCAGCTTCCGCCGACCGACGAAATCGTCATGGTCGCCGGCACTCCACCGATCCGCGCGAAGAAAGCACGGTATTTCGAGGATCGACGGTTTGAGGAGCGGATACTACCGCCGCCAGCCTTGGCGAAGCCCGGCAAGCCGTTGCCTGACGAATGGAGCGCGCTCGCACCGCTGCCCACTCCTACCATTCCCGAGGCCACCGGCCTCAAATCCGCAGAAGATGAGGACACGACGGACTCAGAGCGTCGCCATCAGCCTGAGCTCAGCCGCGTCGAGCAACCGGAGAGGAAACCGATGATCGATAGTGAGTTTGAGATCGACCCTATCGATGAGCGCGATGAGGCCGTCGTCCGCAACAGCCGCCTGCGCGGCACCATGCGGCAGGTTGCCCGTCAGGCATCCCTCGATCCCGGCGACGGCATCGAACTATAAAAGAGGAACCCCATGCAGAGACCCCCCAGAAAGCAGCGGCTATCCGTCTACCTTGAACCCGAGGTGATGAAGGCGTTGGCGCTCCACGCCTCGCGTCGCGATCTGTCGCTTTCGCTAGTCGCCGAGGCTGGTATTGCTTCATTCCTGTCTCCCGATGCCACCGAACGGCAGGAAGCTGCCGTCACTAAACGCCTCGACCAGCTCGACCGACGCATGGCTCGCATGGAGCGCGACGTCGGCATCGCCGTCGAGACACTCGCCATCTTTGTACGCTTCTGGTTCAACACCACGCCGGCCTTGCCCGAGGCCACTGCGCAGTCCGCCCGCGCCAAAGCTGCCGAGCGCTATGACGCGTTCGTTGCCGCGCTCGGCCGGCGACTCGCCAGCGGACCAAAGCTGCGCCAGGAGATTTCCGACGACATTGATCCAACGCGCGATGCGGAATAATCGCCCGCAAAGCGTATCACAAGTATTCCGCAGTACCGCCGTTTCCCTGTCTTTGTACGCCACAGTACGACGGCCTCATTTCGGTTATTGTAACGCCCTGAATTCTGCCTCTTCTACTTGACCCCGATCTAGGGCCGCGCATCGGGCGCGCCCGCAAGAGAACGGGGACGACGTGGCAAACCCTCTCCAGAAATCCGAGGCGATCCTTCGCGGTGCGCGCATGCTTCGCACCGCGCTAGGCCCCGCGATCGCCGGCTTTCTGGAAGACCCCACGATCGTCGAGGTGATGCTCAACCCTGATGGGCGGCTCTGGGTCGACCGGCTCTCCGAAGGCCTGTGTGAGACTGACCAGCGGCTATCGCCGGCCGATGGCGAACGGATCATCCGGCTAGTCGCGCATCACGTCGGCGCCGAAGTTCACGCCGGTGCGCCACGTGTCTCGGCCGAACTGCCGGAAACGGGGGAGCGGTTCGAGGGCCTGTTACCGCCCGTGGTCGCTGCCCCAGCCTTCGCGATCCGCAAACCCGCCGTCGCTGTTTTCACGTTGGACGACTATGTCGCCGCCGGCATTATGACCGCGGCCCAGGCCGACGCGTTACGCACCGCCGTTGCCGAGCGCCGCAACATTCTCGTCGCTGGTGGCACGTCTACGGGAAAGACAACGCTCACCAACGCGCTGCTCGCCGAAGTGTCCAAGACCTCCGACCGGGTCGTGTTGATCGAGGATACGCGTGAACTGCAATGCGCCGCGCCGAACCTCGTCGCCATGCGGACAAAGGATGGCGTCGCGACCTTGTCCGATCTCGTCCGTTCGTCGTTGCGCCTGCGCCCTGATCGCATCCCTATCGGCGAGGTGCGGGGCAGCGAGGCGCTCGACCTGCTCAAGGCCTGGGGCACAGGCCATCCTGGTGGTGTCGGAACCATTCACGCCGGCACGTCCATCGGCGCATTGCGCCGTCTCGAACAACTCATCCAGGAAGCAGTCATCACCGTTCCGCGCGCGCTAATCGCCGAGACCATTGACCTGGTGGCGGTGTTGTCGGGCCGTGGCGCCGCACGTCGGCTTGCCGAACTCGCGCGCATCGAGGGGCTCGGCCCCGACGGAGACTATCGCGTCAGCCCCATCCAGCAGCCCGAACATGGAGATCCGTCATGATCCGACACGCCCTGCGTATCCGCCGTCACATCGCTACAGCGGCGTCCGTCACCTTCATCAGCCTAGCACTCGCGCCGGCTGCCCACGCTTCCGGCTCTTCCATGCCGTGGGAAGCGCCGCTGCAAAGCATCCTCGAAAGCATCGAAGGCCCCGTCGCCAAGATTATTGCCGTGATCATCATCATCGTCACCGGCCTGACGCTTGCCTTCGGCGACACCTCGGGCGGCTTCCGGCGGCTAATCCAGATCGTCTTCGGTCTGTCGATCGCGTTTGCGGCATCGAGCTTCTTCCTATCCTTTTTCTCGTTCGGTGGCGGGGCCCTGGTCTGATGGCCGCGGGATCGCACCACGCCAGCGAAGTGCCGGGCTTCTCGGTCCCCGTGCATCGGGCTCTGACCGAACACATCCTCCTCGGCGGCGCGCCACGCTCGATCGCCATCCTCAACGGCACGCTCGCGGCAGCGCTAGGCTTCGGCCTGCGCCTCTGGCTGGTCGGGATCGCGCTGTGGGCTATCGGCCATTTCGCGGCCGTCTGGGCCGCCAAGCGCGATCCGCAGTTCGTCGATGTCGGTCGCCGGCATCTCCGCATCCCGGCCTATCTCGCGGTGTGAGGACCTCGCCATGATGAACCTCGCCGAATATCGAAATCGCAACACCCGGCTCGCGGATTTCCTTCCATGGGTCGCTCTCGTCGGCGATGGCATGGTGCTGAATAAGGACGGCAGCTTCCAACGCACCGCTCGTTTTCGTGGCCCCGATCTCGATAGCGCCGTACCGGCCGAATTAGTTGCGGTCGCCGGTCGCCTCAACAATGCCTTCCGCCGCCTCGGATCAGGCTGGGCCATCTTCGTCGAGGCCCAACGCCATGAAGCGGCGACCTATCCGGACAGCCGCTTTCCCGATCCAGCGTCGGCGCTGGTCGACGCCGAGCGCAAGGCCGGTTTCGAAGAAGCTGGAGCGCATTTCGAGTCCAGCTATTTCTTAACATTCCTCTATTTGCCGCCGGCCGAAGACGCCGCCCGCGCTGAAAACTGGCTCTACGAGGGCCGAGAGCGTGGCGGCGCCAACGCCCATGAAGCGCTGCGTGGCTTTGCCGATCGCACCGATCGTATCCTGCAACTCGTCGATGCCTTTATGCCGGAATGCGTCTGGCTCAATGACGCCGAGACGCTGACTTACCTGCACTCGACGGTTTCGACCAAGCGGCATCGCGTCCGTGTGCCCGAGACGCCGATCTATCTCGATGCACTGGTCGCGGACCAGCCGCTCACAGGCGGGCTCGAACCACGCCTGGGCGACACGCATCTGCGCATCCTCACCATCGTCGGCTTCCCGACCGTGACGACGCCCGGCATTCTCGACGAACTCAACCGGCTCGCCTTTCCCTATCGCTGGTCAACCCGCGCCGTCCTGCTGGACAAGACCGACGCGACCAAACTGCTAACTAGAATTCGTCGGCAATGGTTCGCCAAGCGCAAGTCAATCGCTGCCATCCTCAAGGAGGTGATGACCAACGAAGCGTCAGTGCTGGTCGACACCGACGCCGCCAACAAGGCGGCAGACGCCGATCTCGCGTTACAGGAACTCGGCGCCGACTATGCCGGCCAAGCCTACGTCACCGCCACCGTCACCGTCTGGGACACCGATCCCCGCATTGCCGCCGAGAAGCTGCGGCTGGTCGAGAAGGTGATCCAGGGCCGGGACTTCACGGCCATGCCTGAGACCATCAATGCCGTCGACGCCTGGCTCGGCAGTCTGCCTGGCCATGTCTACGCCAACGTCCGGCAGCCGCCGTTGTCGACGCTCAATCTCGCCCACATGATCCCGCTCTCGGCGGTCTGGGCGGGACCAGAACGCGACGAGCATTTCGCAGCGCCACCGCTGCTCTTCGGCAAGACCGAGGGCTCGACGCCGTTCCGGCTCTCCATACACGTCGGCGACGTCGGCCACACATTGATCGTCGGGCCGACCGGCGCGGGCAAATCAGTGCTGCTGGCGCTGATGGCCTTACAGTTTCGCCGCTATGAACGCGCCCAGGTCTTCGCGTTCGATTTCGGCGGTTCGATCCGCGCCGCTGCGCTCGCCATGGGTGGCGACTGGCACGATCTCGGTGGCGGCCTCACCGACGGCGCAGACGACAGCGTGTCCCTTCAGCCGCTCGCCCGGATCGACGATGGCGGCGAACGCGCCTGGGCCGCCGACTGGATCTCCGCCATCCTCAGCCGCGAGAGCGTTGCGATTACGCCCGAGGTCAAGGAGCATATCTGGACGGCCTTGACGTCGCTGGCCTCGGCGCCGCCCGCCGAGCGCACCCTGACCGGCCTATCCGTTCTGCTCCAGTCCAATGACCTCAAACAGGCGCTGCGGCCCTATTGCGTGGGTGGACCCTATGGCCGGCTCCTTGACGCCGAAGCGGAGCATATCGGCGAAGCCACCGTCCAGGCTTTCGAGACAGAGGGGCTGATCGGTACAGGCGCCGCGGCGGCCGTGCTCGCCTATCTCTTCCACCGGATTGAGGACCGCCTCGACGGTCGCGCCACCCTGATCATCATCGACGAGGGCTGGCTCGCGCTCGACGATGAGAGCTTCGCGGGCCAGCTTCGCGAATGGTTGAAGACGCTGCGCAAGAAGAACGCCTCGGTCCTCTTCGCCACCCAGTCGCTCTCCGACATCGACGGGTCGGCCATCGCACCCGCCATCATCGAAAGCTGCCAGACCCGCATCCTGCTCCCCAACGAACGCGCCATCGAACCGCAGATCACCGCCATCTATCGGCGGTTCGGCCTCAACGACCGGCAGATCGAGATCCTCGCCCGCGCCATGCCGAAGCGCGACTATTACTGCCAGTCGCGTCGGGGTAACCGGTTGTTCGAACTCGGCCTGTCCGATGTGGCGCTAGCGCTTTGCGCCGCGTCGTCGAAATCCGACCAGACCGCCATCGCCCAGACCATCGCCGAGCACGGTCGTGAGGGCTTTCTCGCCGCCTGGCTTGATCGCCACGACCTCGGCTGGGCCGTCGACCTCATTCCAGGCCTCACTATCGTGGAGAAGTCATCATGAATCCGCGCTACTCGTGTGTGGCACGCCTTGCTGCCGCGCTGCTCACCATTTCCGCCGGAACGCTGCCGATGCTGCCTGCCCCAGCTCGTGCACAGTGGATCGTCTACGATCCCACCAACTACGCCCAAAACCTGCTTTCAGCGACCCGCGCGCTTCAGCAGATCAACAACCAGATCACCTCGCTACAAAACGAGGCGACAATGTTGATCAATCAGGCGCGCAACCTTGCGAGCCTGCCATACTCATCTCTTCAGCAGCTCCAGCAGTCCGTGCAGCGCACCCAGCAGCTCCTCAGCGAGGCCCAGCGCATCGCTTACAACGTCCAGAACATCGACCAGGCGTTCCGCACGACCTACGGCAACGCATCGATGACAGCCCCCGACCAACAGCTCGTCGCAGACGCACGCGAGCGCTGGCAGAACACGGTCGGCGGCCTCCAGGACGCCATGCGGGTGCAGGCCGGTGTCGTCGGCAATATCGACACAAACCGCGCGCAGATGTCGGCTCTGGTCGGACAGAGCCAGGGCGCCACCGGCGCCTTGCAGGCGACGCAGGCCGGAAACCAGCTTCTCGCGCTCCAGGCGCAGCAACTCGCCGATCTGACCGCAGTGATCTCGGCCAATGGTCGCGCGCAAGCGCTCTCCGAAGCCGAGCGCGCCGCCGCGGCTGAGCAAGGTCGCGAACAGCGGCGGCGCTTCCTGACGCCCGGCAACGGCTATCAGCCAGGCAACGCCCGAATGTTCCCCGGCAACGGCAACTGAGGGGCGGCCATGGACGGGAAGATGCTCGCACGCCTCGCCGCCATCGCTTTCGTCGCCATCGCCATCACCGCGACGGCGATCGAAATGAACCGCAAGGAGGAGCCGGCCGAGCCCTGGGCATCCGCCCCTCCTGCGTCGCCTCGATCCGATCCGCTCCGCGATGAACTCGCGCGCTGTCGGTCCCTCGGCGAAGCCGGTTCCCGCGACCCGTCCTGCCGCCGCGCATGGGCGGAGAACCGTCGGCGCTTCCTAGCGCCGAGTTCGCGGCCGGCCGAGCACCTCCCAGAGGCGCCCGCCGCGCCCCATTCGGCCGAGGCGCAATAGGACACATGGGCAATACCGGCGTCATCGACCATTTCCTCGAGGTCTTCACCCGCTACATCGATGGCGGATTCGGGCTGCTTGGCGGCGAAGTCGCCTTCATCGCTACCACGCTGATCGTCATCGATGTGACGCTGGCGGCGCTGTTCTGGTCCTGGGGCGCCGATGACGACATCATCGCCCGGCTGGTGAAGAAGACGCTCTTCGTCGGCGTCTTCGCCTATATCATCGGCAACTGGAACAATCTCGCCCGCATCGTCTTCGAGAGCTTCGCGGGACTCGGTCTGAAAGCCAGCGGCACGAGCTTCACGACGGCGGATCTCCTGCGACCGGGAAAGGTCGCGCAGACCGGCCTCGACGCCGGGCGGCCGCTGCTCGATTCCATCTCTGACCTCATGGGATACTGGTCGTTCTTCGAGAACTTCATCCAGATCGCCTGCATGTTCCTGGCTTGGGCGCTGGTGCTACTCGCCTTCTTCATCCTCGCCGTCCAACTCTTCGTCACGATGATTGAGTTCAAGCTGACGACGCTCGCCGGCTTCGTGCTTATCCCGTTCGGCCTGTTCGGCAAATCGGCCTTCATGGCCGAGCGCGTGCTCGGCAACGTTATCTCATCCGGCATCAAGGTGCTGGTTCTTGCCGTCATCATCGGGATTGGTTCTACGCTCTTTTCCGAATTCACCGCCGGCTTCGGCGGCGCGACACCCTCGATAGACCAAGCCATGGCCATCGTCCTCGCCGCGCTGTCGCTGCTCGGCCTCGGCATCTTCGGCCCCGGCATCGCATCCGGTATCGTCTCCGGGGGACCGCAGCTCAGCGCTGGCGCGGCGGTGGGTACGGGCCTCGCCGCTGGTGGAATGGCAGCGCTCGGCGCTGGCGCCGTCGGTGCGGCCGCGACGGGAGGGGCCTCGTTGGTCGGAGGTGCAGCGGCCGCCGCCCGTGGCGGCGCGGCCCTCGCAGGCGGAGCTTCGACAGCCTACAGCCTTGGCGCGGCGGGCCAGTCTGGGGCCGCGGGCGTCGCATCTGGTCTCAGCGGAGTCGCACGCGCCGCAGGAAACGCGGCGATCTCGCCCCTTCGCCGTGCCGCATCGCGGACCGCCGACAGCATGCGTTCGAGCTTCAATGCCGGCGGGCGTGCCGCGCTGGAAGCCACGGGCGGCTCATCGACCGGCGGAACAATCGGCGGTGGCGCCACCGACGCCACGTCTTCTTCCAATACCGATGGTCCTCCCGCCTGGGCCCAGCGCATGCGCCGCAGTCAGAAAATAACCCATGCCGTTCAGGCGGCGGCGCACGCCGTCCGCTCCGGGGACGCGCATGGCGGCGGCTCTTCCGTCAACCTCTCCGAAAGCGACCGCTGATGTTCAAACGACCCTCCACTCACTACGGCAAAAGCCCTGAACCCGAGACGCCCTACCAGCGCGCAGCCCAAGTCTGGGATGAGCGCATCGGATCAGCCCGCGTCCAAGCGCGCAACTGGCGCCTCATGGCCTTTGGCTCGCTCTTCCTCTCGGCGGGCTTTGCCACCGCCCTCGTCTGGCAGTCGGCGCGAGGTACGGTCGTGCCCTGGGTGGTGCAGACCGATCAGCTCGGACAAGCGCAGGCGGTCGCGCCCGCCGTGACCGACTATCGCCCGACCGATCCGCAGATCGCCTTTCATCTGGCGCGCTTCATCGAGGAAGTCAGGTCGATCCCGGCAGATGCCATCATCGTCCGCCAAAACTGGCTCCGCGCCTACGACTTCACCACGGATCGCGGCGCCGCAGCCCTCAACGACTATGCTCGCGCCAACGACCCCTTCACCAAGGTCGGGCGCCAGCAGGTCTCGGTCGACGTCTCGAGCGTCATCCGCGCATCTCCGAGCAGCTTCCGCGTCGCCTGGGTCGAGCGCCGCTACGAGAACGGCCAGATCGCCTCAACTGAGCGATGGACCGCGATCCTGACGACCGTGATTCAGACGCCGCGCAACGCCGACACACTGCGGAAGAATCCGCTTGGAATCTATGTCAACGCCATCAACTGGTCACGGGAGCTTGGGCAATGAAGCCATCTATCCGTAAAGCCGGAAAACCGGCTTCACCCATCCTCGCACATGCGCATCCTCGTACCGGCATACTGCCGATCGTCCTCCTCGCCGCGACGGCGCTCGCCGGATGCGCGACCACACACAAGCCTCCAGAGATCTCCTACGACAACGCAGCCCCGGCCGTGCAGACGGTCGACCCGCCGGCACCCGTCACTGTCGTGGAGCTACCCAAGCCGCTGCCGTTACCCGGCCAGATGAAGCCGGTCGAACGCTCTCGACGAGCGCCCGAACCTGCCGATCCCGCCGCTCGAGTGAACCAGGCCAATGCTGCAGCGCGCGTTCAGCCGGTGCGCGATGGCTTCATCAATTCGATGCAAGTTTATCCGTTCACGCAGGGGGCGCTCTATCAGGTCTATACCGCCGTCGGCCAGATCACGGACATCGCGCTCCAGCCCGGCGAGCAGCTCGTGGGCTCCGGTCCGGTCGCCGCCGGCGACACCGTTCGCTGGATTATCGGCGACACGCTGAGCGGTTCGGGTGCGACGCAACAAGTCCATATCCTTGTCAAGCCGACACGTCCGGAGCTTATGACCAACCTCATCATCAACACCAATCTGCGCACCTACCATATGGAGCTGCGCTCGACCGAGCACACCTATATGGCCTCGGTCTCCTGGCAATACCCGCAGGACCAGCTCATAGCTCTGCGCCGCCAAAATGCGCAGGCCGAGGCAACGCGGCCGGTCGCCACCGGCGTCGACCTGACCAACGTCAACTTCCGTTACGCGATCGAGGGAGACCGCGCGCCCTGGCGCCCGCTGCGTGCCTTCGACGACGGACGCCAGGTCTTCATCGAATTCCCGCGCGGCATCGGCCAAGGCGAAATGCCGCCGCTCTTCGTCGTCGGTCCCGAGGGCGCCACGTCCGAACTCGTCAACTACCGGGTCCGCTCGAATTACATGATCGTCGACCGCCTCTTCGCCGCTGCCGAGCTGCGCTACGGTGGCGGCCGCGAGCAGAAGCGCGTGCGCATCGTCCGTACTGATGGGAGACCGACGTCGTGAGCGACACCGATTCCCGGAAAGAGCAAGGGCCGGAGGATGACGCTCGGCCCCTAACGGGCGAGCCGGCAAGTTCGGCGGCGATGCGACTACGCGCAGAGCCGCCGCGTGTGACACGGCTCTCTCGCAAGGTGCTCACCGGCATCGGCCTGGTCGCGAGCGTCGGCATCGGGGGAGCTCTCGTCTACGCGCTCCAAACCCGCGACACCAACCGCCCGGCCGAGGAACTTTATTCGACCGAGAACCGGCCGACGGCCGACGGCATCGCCGGCCTACCGCGCGACTATAGCGGCGTTCCCCAGCTCGGACCGCCGTTGCCCGGCGATCTCGGGCGACCGATCCTTGATGCGCAAAACCGAGGGCAACCCGTACCGGTGCCCGGCGCCACATCGCCCAATCCCGGCCTGAGCCCTGAAGAACAACGACGCCTACAGGAACTCGAGGCCGCGAGAACGGCCCGGCTGTTTGCGTCGACCGAGACGCCCTCCGTCTCGCCAACGACGCCTGGGCCCGCTGCAGCCGTTCCAGGTGTACCCCCCATGCCCGATCTCACCGGCCTCGGTCTTGCGCCGCAACCGGCGACGCCGACCGCCCAGGATCGGCAGAACGCCTTCCTCAACGCCGCAGTCGACCGGCGCACGGTCTCGCCGGATCGCGTGGCGGCGCCGGCGTCCCCCTATGTGCTGCAGGCGGGCGCGGTGATATCGGCTGCGTTGATCACCGGCATTCGTTCCGATCTGCCGGGCCAGATCACCGCGCAAGTGACAGAGAACATCTACGACAGCCCGACGGGGCGCATTCTGCTCGTGCCGCAGGGCACACGTGTTATCGGCCAGTACGACAACAACGTTCAATTTGGGCAGAGCCGAGTCCTTCTGGTCTGGAATCGACTGATCTTTCCAAACGGACGCTCGATCGTGCTGGAACGTCAGCCGGGAGCGGATGTGGAGGGCTATGCTGGGCTACAAGACGGCGTGGATTACCACTGGTGGGATGTCGCGAAAGCCGCTGGCCTCTCGACCCTCCTAAGCATCGGCTCCGAGCTGGCGATTGACAATGACGACCGCCTGCTGCGGGCGATCCGCAACGGCGGGCAGGATACGTTTAATCAGGCGGGGCAGGAGATTGTCCGGCGCCAGCTCAACATCGCCCCAACGCTGACAATCCGGCCCGGATTTCCCGTACGCGTGGTCGTCACCCGCGACCTTGTGCTCGAACCATACGGAGGCTGACATGGCCAAACTGAAGCTCAGTCCGATCGCCGATGACAAACCTACAAAGGTTTCTCTTGAGCTACCAGCGGACTTGTATCGCGACCTGAAAGCCTATGCTGGCGTGCTTGCCGTTGAAAGCGGCCAGCCTGCAACTGATCCGGTGAAACTAATCGTGCCAATGTTACGGCGCTTCATCTCCACAGATCGGGGCTTCGCACAAGCCCGCCGTCAGTTGCCGGAGTGAGTGTTCCGAGTTGGATCAGCCATCTTGGGCGCCATCACCATCGGTTCGCGACCGGGTACGGCGTACCCGACTTCGATGATGTGATCGGGAACAGGTTTACGTTCGTGCTCAGCGATCCCTCTTTGAAGGCGAACCGAGGACATACTTCATTCTGCGCGAGTGCTTCGAGCACGGTCGGCGTCCGCGTATTCGCATCCCCGGTTTCGAAGGGTGGCATCGCGAAATCCTTATATTAGAGCTTCAGGGCTGCCGCCGCCGGCGCACACTATTTGTCTCCGCCTCGAACATCGAAAGCGTCTCGATATGCAAAAAGCCCCGGCACACCTCCTGTCATGAGGAAAAGAATGCTGGCACCTGAACAGAACTCACCAAGCCGTATAGCTCGCAGTAATCCAGCGAAGGCCTTTCCAGAATAAACCGGATCGAGAAGCAGCCCTTCGCTCGAAGCCATCAGCCTGACGGCCTCGACCATCGCGGCGGTTGGTATGCCATACCCGTCACCGCGCTCATCGCCCCGCACATCAATGTCCGTATTCTGAAGCGAAAACGTTCCATCAAGCAATTCCAACGTCGCACGCGCGATCTCAAGCGTTGCTGCACGGCTCTGTTCTTCGTCCGCGAGAACCGAATATGACCGGATATGGCCCGGTGACTCGCCCATCGCGGCAAAACCAGCGGCGAGCCCCGCATGTGTTCCCGAACTGCCGTTGGCGAGGACGATGTGGTCAAATTGGGTATGTAACGAATGCGACTGCTTTTGAATTTCAAAGGCACACGCAGCATACCCCAACGAACCAAGCGGCGATGACCCCCCGGAGGACGCGACAAACGCCTTGCGACCTTGGCTTCGCAACTCGGCCGCACGCGCGTTCGCAAATTCATGCGCCGAGCTGGCCTTACCCAAATCGTGAATATGGGCGCCGAACAACCGGTCCAGAAGAATATTTCCGTTTTCCTGATAACCAGAATCGCACCGCGGAACGGCCTGCGTGAGGACAAGCTCGCAGGATAAACCAAGCCGTGCGGCCGTCGCCGCGGTCAATCGCGCGAAGTTCGATTGACGTCCCCCAAGCGCAATGATCGTGTCGCATCCGCTGCGCAACGCTTCACCGACCAGAAACTCCAGCTTTCTAAGCTTGTTGCCACCACCTCCCAGCCCCGCCACATCATCTCGCTTCGCGAATAGACGCACGTTGCCCAATTGATCGCCCAATGCGGCTTCTAGCCGCGACAGCCGCTCAATTGGTGTCGGCCGAGAGATCAACTCAACCTTTGGGAATTTCTCGAACACATCCTCCAGAGCCATCAAACCAACCTCGTTCAGCCCGAGACAACGCGCATCAGAGCGGCGGTTAGTATACCCTCTCGATTGCAACTGCAGTCGCTTCTCCGCCGCCGATACAAAGAGCCGCAACACCTTTTGCGAGGCCACGCTGCTGAAGGGCGTGCAGCAGAGTCACAATCAACCGCGCACCGGTCGCACCTATGGGATGGCCAAGCGCGCAGGCCCCCCCATTGAGGTTGAGACGATCCCGCTGAACACCAAGATCCTTCGCCGCTGCCATAGCAACGACGGCGACAGCTGTGCGGTCGCGGCACTGGTCAACTATGTTCCGCGACTGCCGGAAGCGGCTCGCGCACGTTTCGCGGACGGGCGCGAACGCATAGAGCGATATGTCGTAAGACTATTGGCCAAGCTTGGTCACGACCAGCCCGAGAATGCTGCCGCGGTCGGCCTAGCGACGTTGATTGGAGCCATCTGCGTCGCTCGTACAATGGGTGACACAGCGGCGTCAGAAGCAGCTCTTCGCGCGGCACGAGCAGCCGTGCGGACGCAATTCGGTCTGCCGCCGAACTAGGATCTCGACCCTTCAATGTGGAAATCCGGCTAGCCTCGATTGTCGTAAGCAAGCGCGCGCGAACGCTCGCGCACAAGCTCGACCAAAGCGCGTAAACCGGCCTTCTTATGTCGGTGCTTCGGATAATAGAGATGCAGACCCTCAAATGGAGGCGTCCAATCCTCCAGCACCCGAACGAGCCGTCCAGATGCGATGTGGTCACGAACGAAATAATGGCTCGTGTAGGTGACCCCTGCGCCTGCCAAAGCCGCGTCGATCGCCACATTGTAGTTGTTGACAGTGAGACGTCCGCTAACGTCAACGCGCTCATCTCGACCGCGCTTGCTGAATTCCCAGCGATAGAGAACTCCGCTTGGGTGCCTGATTCTGATGCAATCGTGCTTGAGCAGATCACCCGGCGTTCGAGGCTCCACGCGGCCTGACAGGTAAGCTGGCGAGGCGACAACCGCCATAGAGTGTTCGCTTTCGATAGGCACTGAAATCATATCCCGTGGCACAGCCTCGAAGAACCTGATCCCGGCATCAAAGCCGCCCGCCACGATATCGACCAGACTTCCTTCCGAGATCAACTCAACGTGCATGTCGGGATACCGGTCGAGAAACTCCAGGACGACAGGCGCCAGGAACATCCTGGCCGCGCCTTCCGCCGCGTTGAGCCGGAGCGTACCCGCGGGTGCCTCGCCGGACGCGTTAGCCACATCCATCGCCAGGGATATCTCGGCGAGCGCCGGCTCGACCTTTGCAATGAACCGCCGGCCTGCCTCCGTCATCGCGACTGTTCGTGTCGTGCGATCGAAGAGCTTGACCCGCATGCGCTCCTCGATTGCGGCGACCGCGCGACTGAGGGCGGTAGGCGACAAATCCAGCGCTTCGGCCGCGGCGCGAAAGCTCCCACGGCGCGCTACCGCGATGACCGCCCGAAGCTGCAGAAAATCTTGCTGCATGATAATCCCGTTCACCGCAATGACGCATCGCGAATAGTCGCGATTATCGCCACTATCTCATTCGTGTAGAGCGTCGTCCAGACCATCGCGGGGAGAGGGAAAGCATGCTCTGTCATGTCGTGATCGCAGTTTCAGATCACGGCGAAGCTCTCGCCTTCCATCGACCGTGACGGACGCAATATCGGAGCGGTTCCCCGGCACGACATCGCACTCGTCGATCCGCGAGTGGAACTGCAGTGAACAACTTTACTGATTTAAGGAGCTTGCGGCTGTGACAAGGACTGTATTGATCACCGGCTGTTCATCGGGTTTCGGTAAGGCGACCGCAAAGCGCTTCGCCGAGACCGGTTGGAATGTCGTCGCAACAATGCGAAACGTCACCAGTGCCGGTGATCTCAATGGCCAACCGAACATCTTGGTGACACGCCTTGACGTTCAGGACCCTACGAGCGTGGTAAGCGCGGTCAAACAGGCCATTGATCGCTTCGGCCACGTCGACGCGCTGATCAACAACGCCGGATTCGGCCTGCATGGTATCTTCGAAACAATCCCGCCGGAAAAGATCCAAGAGCAATTCGAGGTCAATGTGTTCGGCGCGATGACCGTCACACGCGTACTTCTCCCTCACTTTCGCGCCCGCCGCGCCGGCATAATCGTAAACGTCAGCTCCGGCGCGGGCGTTTTCACCTTGCCCCTTATCTCCCTATACTGCGCAAGCAAATTTGCCTTGGAAGGGTTCTCAGAGGCCCTCACCTACGAGGTCGCACCGCTCGGAATTACCGTAAAGATTGTCGAACCTGGCGGCTCGCTGAGCACGAACTTTGGCTCCCGCAGTCGCACCGAAGGCATGTCTTCTACGGTTCCGAGCGACTATCTTCCGATCGCAGAGGATGCCGGCGCGCGGTTCCAGGGGTTAGCACAAGTCGCGACCGCCACGGCAGAGGAAGTCGCTGACGTCATCTACACGGCTACCACGGATGGAACCGACCAACTCCGGTACGTCGCAACCAGGGACATCGAACCGTTTGTCCGCGCAAGGCGGGAAACCTCGGAGACAACGTACATCAAGACAATGCGTGATGCCTTCATGGCAAGGCCAACTGAGAGGACGTGACAAGTGGATAAGGCTTGGGAAATTTCCTCGAGCCTTGGATGCTCCGGTAGGTTTTGTGTCGGTGGCCGTAAGCCACAGTGCTTGCGCGTGGAGACCCTTATGTCCAGGGCCTCGGTCAATTCAGATCGCTACCGATTGCGACGCGCACCACTACATTCGAGCGACATCCCAACTCTTCATCGGGACACGACCATTGACGGCTCCTCAATGACGCGCTGCAAACATCGGGCCGTAATCCCTGAGATTCTGGCGGGACTGAGCCTGAACCTTATACCTAGATGTTCATGCCACCGGAGACTTCGATGCGCTGCGCATTGACCCAACGATTTTCCTCGGAAAGGAGCGATGCAATCATAGGGCCGATGTCCTCTGGAACGCCGGCGCGCCCCAGCGCTGTCATTGAGGAGACGAGCTTGTTCAAATCAGGGTTGTCTCGCACCATCCCGCCGCTGAAGTCGGTCGCGATTGCGCCCGGCGCAACGGTATTCACTGCGATCCGACGGGGCCCAAGCTCCTTTGCAAGATACCGCGTAAGCACCTCAACCGCTCCCTTCATCGAGGCGTAAGCACTACTCCCCGGACCGGTAAAACGGGTCAGGCCGGTCGAGATATTCACGATTCGCCCTCCGTCATTAATGAGCGGAAGGAGCTTCTGCGTGAGGAAGAACACGCCCTTGAAGTGTACATCGTATAGGGCGTCAAGCTCAGCTACGGTCACCTCCGCAAATGCCTTGTGGTGCGACGTGCCCGCGTTGTTAACAAGGAAATCGAACCGATCCGCTCCGAGATCCGACAGCGTCTGGGGCAGATGTTGGACGAACGCATCGAACGTTCGGACGTCGGCCGTATCGAGTTGCAACGACGCGGCTTGCCTGCCCGCCTCCGTCAGGCGTTGCACAACATTATCGGCCTCGGCCCGATTCGACTTGTAGGTGATGATCACATCGATACCGCGCTTTGCCAGATTGACAGCGGTCTCACGACCCAAGCCGCGGCTCCCGCCGGTGATCAACGCGATCTTGCGTGGCTGTATGCGCGTGACTTCGGACATGTGGGCTCTCCGGTAATTTTGCTGATGACACATTATTGCCAGGAGGCACCGCCGCTGAATATCCAAACGCCGCAATTTCTTGCCTAATCCTGCTCTTCAAGCTAAAAGGAGCCGCGACGCATTAGGTAGGGCAGAGTTGCTATGTCGCAGGATTTGCTGGCCGCCGTAGGACAGTACATCGACAGGCAAACTGGCGAGAGCCCGTTTTCGACCCCTGTAACAGGCCTCTTCCTGCTCCGGTCAGCCCAGGAGAAGCGACCAACTCCAATGGTCCTGAAGCCGGCCCTCTGCATGGTACTCCAGGGGGCTAAATGGACGACATTCGGGGATAGGCGATTCGAGTATCGTGCTGGGCAGATGCTCGTTGTAAGCCTCGAGATGCCGGCGGTCGGTCGTGTTGTAGAGGCGAGTCCAACCGAACCGTATTTGGGAATCACGATTGAGCTCGACCTCACATTGATGCGAGCCGTTTTGGAAGAGCTTGATGCCCCACCTACACCAAGCGTCGGGAATCAACCGGGCGTGTTTGTGACGAGTTTTGAACATTGGCTTACAGATTGCGCGCTGCGGATGGTACGCCTGCTCGACACGCCGTATGCGATCTCCACACTCTATCCCGGGATCATGCGTGAAATTTGCTTCTGGTTATTGACCGGCCGACATGGCGGCGAGATTGTGAGGATGATGATGGCGAACGGCAAAGCGCAGCGTGTGGTGAACGCCATTCACCTCTTGCGGGATCGCTTTGCTGAAGCACTACGGGTCGAAGAACTTGCCGAGCATGCGCAGATGAGCGCATCCGCTTTTCATCGCCAGTTTAAGGCGCTCACATCAATGACGCCTCTGCAATACCAGAAGCAGCTCCGCTTATTGGAGGCACGCCGATTAATGGTTTCGACGGCATTCCGTGCCGAGGAGGCGGCGTTCCAAGTTGGTTATGAGAGCGCATCTCAATTCAGCCGTGAGTATTCACGGATGTTCGGTTCACCTCCGAGGAGGCACTCTGTAAGCTTGATCTCTGGACAGGAGATTTGATCAGCAACCTCGCGACCGTACCCACTCGAGGAGCGGTCGAGAGCAACCTGTAAATTTGTATACAATCGAACCGCAACGCCGAGTTTATCCGATTTCTTGTCAGAATAGCCGATCCTCGTTCGCTTCATTTAACGGCTAGGACGATCTGCAATCGTTCTCATTACGCTTTCAGCGGTTGTTATTACCCGACCCAGTCGTTCTTGCCACGCCCTGATCCCACCCGCTGCGTCATTCAGAAAGGACGACCCCCGACAGTCTGTTGGGCACTTGCCAGCTTGCGAATGACCCGTTCCACGCTTAAGATTAAAGTGACCGGTCATATAGCGCAGGAGTGATTCATGCCCAGGCCAAGCGTCCGCGGGAAGTTGCTCCTCGCGGGTCTAGACACATTGCATTCGAAAGGATTCAACGGCTGTTCGATCCAGGACATCACCGAAGCGGCCGGCGTACCGAAAGGCTCTTTCTTCAACCATTTCAAAAGCAAGGAACTCCTCGTTCTTGATGTGCTGGTCCCCTATGGCGAGAGCAATCGTATCGACATGCTATTCGACCAAACCAAGCCGCCTCTTGAGCGTCTCCGCCATCACTTCAACTTCCTCGCCGAGAGCTATGCTCGATTTGACTTCGAGCGCGGTTGCCTGCTCGGGAACCTTGGCGCGGAAATCGCCACGTCGCATCCTCCCGTCCGTGAGGCACTCCGCGAGATCTTGCAAGCCTGGGCGGGTATCGTGGCCGGCGTGCTTCGCGAGGCCCAGGAGGCAGGCGAGATCAGGCCTGATCTCAATGTCGAGGAACTCGGTAACTTCCTCGTCAACGCCTGGGAAGGCGTCGTCCTGCGGCTGAAAATCGTCAAGAATCGTGCCCCAGTCGACGAGTTTCTCGATGTCTGTTTCGGAATTCTACTGCGATAATGCGGCGCCGACCGCATTGACAATCTAAAGTGACCGGTCATATTAACGACCGCACCGCCTCGGCGGTTTTGGCAAGAAGTCTGCCAAAAATCCAATCTGACCGGTCAGATTGGAGACGATCAATTGTGCCTGCTCCGCGCCTGCGGCAACTGGGCATTCTCAGAGGAACAATAGAAATGACCACCCATTCGAATGGCGATGCCGACGGCCAAAACGCGGCAAAGCACAGCCGCCGCAACGTAATGCTGGGAGGGCTCGGCATCTCGCTTGCCCTCTTGGCGCCCTTGGGTCCCGTTGGGGCCGCCCACGCTGCGGATCGCGGCAAGGTGCTCATCATCTTGTCGAGCGCCAACGAGCTGGAGCTCAGGGACGGCAAGAAGTATCACACGGGTTTCTACCTCGACGAACTGTCCGTCCCTCTGCGCAAGATCGTCGCCGCCGGCTACACGCCTGTCTTCGCCAATCCCAAGGGCAATGCCGCCACGTTCGATCCCGTATCCAATGACAAGGCATTCTTCGGCAACGATGACGACGCTCGCGCCGAGGCTATTCGATTCATCGACAGTTTCGCGGAAATCAAGAAGCCCAAAACGCTCGAGGCTATCCTCAAGCAAGGCACTTCAGACTATGTCGGCATCTTCATCCCTGGTGGCCACGCACCGATGCAGGATCTCATCCAGGACAAGACGCTGGGACAGATCCTGAAGACTTTCCACACGACGGGCCGCCCGACGGGCGTCATCTGCCACGGCCCAACCGCGCTCCTCTCTACCGTCTCCGACCCGGTCGCTTACCACAAGGCGATGGCCACAGGCGACATCTTCACAGCGAGTAAGATCGCCGCCGATTGGCCATATGCGGGCTACCGCCTCACCGTTTTCGCCACCGGCGAAGAGCAATTCATCGAAGGCCCGAGCAAACAGCTCGGCGGTTCCGTCCTCTTCTACGCCGCAGATGCGTTGGCCCAAGCCGGTGCGCACGTCGATCGCATCGCTGCTTTCCAGCCCAACGTCATCGAGGATCGCGAGCTTATCAGCGGCCAGCAGCCGTTCTCATCAGACGCCTTCGGTGACGCCTTTGTCGCGAAGCTTCTGGCCTCCGCCTCGCGCTAACCGGGCCGCATCGCCCGGCTTCAGACATCCCAACGAGCCGACATCGCGGGCGATCTCTACGCCCGCGATTGCTTCATCAGCCTCCGGGAGGAAAGACAATGCTTGCTGTGCAGTTGAACGCCTACGGCGACCCCATCGACAACATTGAGGTCGTCGACATTCCCGAACCGAACCCGCCGAGGGCGGGCGAAGTAATCGTCGGCGTCGAATACTCGCCGATCAACCCGGCGGATTTGTTGCTGATCCGCGGCTACTACGCTCTGCGCCCCACATTGCCCGCCGTCATCGGCAACGAGGGTGTCGGAACTGTTCTCGCGGTTGGTCCCGGCGTCACCAACGTCAAGCCAGGCGACCGCGTCATCCCACCGCTCTCGAGCTTCGTCTGGCGCGAACGGCTTCTCCTATCCGCCGAAGGCTTGGTGCCGCTCCCCGCGACAGCGGATCCGCAGCAACTCGCGATGCTGACGGTGAATCCAGTGACAGCCCAGTTGCTGCTGAGTGAATTTGTAGATCTGCGGCCCGGCGACTGGATCGTCCAGAACGCGGCAAATTCCGGTGTCGGCCGGTCCGTCATCGCGATCGCCAGAGATCGCGGCCTCAGAACCATGAACATCGTCCGACGCCAAGAAACGGCCGACGAGATCATGGCGGCGGGAGCGGATGCCGCACTCGTCGACGGTCCCGACCTCGTTGCCCGAGTCAATGCGGCCATCGGCGGAGAAGCCATCCGCCTAGCCCTCGACGGAGTAAGCGGCCAGGCGACCGCAACGCTCGCCTCGATCGTGAGCGCAGGCGGCTTCATCGCCTGTTACGGCGCGATGAGCGGAGATCAACCGGCCGTCAATCCCGGCGATCTGATCTTCAAGCAATTGAAGATCGGCGGGTTCTTCCTGGGAAGCCCAGAGCATACGTCGAAATTCCCGGGGCTTACCGCCAACGGCGCGCGCCTGATCGAATCGGGAAAGCTCAAGATACCGATTGCTGAAGTCTATCCGCTTGCCGAAATAAAGCCGGCGCTCGTTCATGCTCAAGCAGGGGGCAAGGTTCTACTGCGGATCGGTGAAAGCTGATCAGTGTTATTCGCCGCGCGATCTGGCGATCAGTTTTGTCAAGGCTTATCACGTTGAAATACTTTGGCGCCCTCAAAAGAAACTCTCACGATTCGGGCACCAAAGAGGGAGGAGATTTCTAATGATCCTATCACCGGTCAGCCCTGTCGGGATTCGCGCTCCCAGACTCAAAGCGCGAAACGGCCGTCCTGTCAGTTTCGCTTCGTCTTTTTCTGTACTCCTGGCAAACCCCGGCGGTGATCTTATTTTGGCGAGCGAGCGCCATTGATACCATGCCGGACCTCACTCTCGATCTCCGGTATCTCCGTTACGCCATAGTGGTCGCAGAGCACACCAGCTTTCGCCGAGCCGCAGCCAGGCTGGGGGTCGTCCAATCGACGCTAAGCCGGCGTATCAAGCTTCTTGAGCACCGCATCGGTTTTCCGCTGTTCGAGCGCAGCCACCTGGGTGTCCGCCTCACTGCGGCAGGTGAAGCCTTTCTGAGGGAAGCCACCACCGGGGTTAGCCATCTTGATCGCGCCGTACAGATTGCGACAACCTCCCACCGCGGTGAAAAGGGCGAATTGTCCATTGGAATTCTAGCATCCCTCTCGTCCGGTTACCTCAATTGCGTCCTGCAGCGATTTCGACAGAGGCACGACGGCATCCGGGCGAGCGTCCACGAGGGAAGTGCCTCTGAAATGCTGAAAAGGCTGATGCATGGAATCCTCGATATCGCCTTTGTCACTGGCGAGCCTTCCATGCCCGGATATTGCGTCGTACCACTCTGGACCGAACGCGTGCTTCTTGCATTACCGAACACACACAGGCTTGCAGAGAACGATCAAATTGCGTGGGATGAGATCCGGAACGAGACCTTCATTGTCAGTCGCGGGGGTCCTGGGCCGGAAATACACGACTTCATCGTTCGGCACCTTGCTAATGCCGGCCGCCGGCCAATCATCGAAATCCACGACGTCGGTCGCGAGAGCCTGCTCAATCTCGTGAGCATCGGCTATGGGCTAACCCTCACCAGCACCTCAACAGAAGGATTGGCCGCTTCAGGCATCGTTTTCAGGCCGCTGATCGGAGGTGCAGAGATCTTGCCGTCAAGCGTCATCTGGTCTGCAAGCAACCTAAACACTGCCCTCCGTCATTTCCTGGTCACGGCGGAATCCGTCGCAAAAGAAAATCGATGCGAGTCGACCTGGCCATCGTCCGGAGAAAATCAACACCAGCCCTCGAAGCCCGCGAGACCAACGGTGGAGATCTCACCTCGCGCCGGCACCTCCTCGACCTCGATCTAGGGCCCAATATGATTGCGTGACGATTCAGCCAACACGGCACCCGCACCGCGCTCCTTGTCGCTCAAGCCCAAAACGAGTTCGGCTGCGACCAAGGCAAGGGCTATCGAAACGACGCCAAATACCGCTTCCGCACGCTGCATCGAACGGGAAAATCAGCAAGGCCGGCAGGACGTTGGTTGCTCGATCGGCTCCAGCAGCACAACGCCTGCAGCCCATGGTCTGAGCAGAGATGTCCCTGCAATCCCACCATTTTCGGCGTCTGGACATCGAGGAGTTGCGCGCCGAGACTAGGCCGTGACGTTGCGATAGCGCGCGGCCGGCGTGGTGAGCGAAAGGCTCGGCATCAGCTTCTGACGCGCAGCCTCATACGCGTCCCAATCCGCCACATCCGGCAGCGAAGGAAGCGTGACCAACTCGCCTTGATCGAAGCCAGCGAGGGCTGCGTCCACCATCTCCTGCGCGTCCATCACGATCTCACTCGGCAGATGCGCGACCGGTACGCCGGCGAGATCCCAGAAGCCGGTCGCGGTAGCGCCCGGCAACACCGCCTGGACGCGAATATTCTTCTCGGCCAGTTCCTTGTGCAGGGAGAGCGACAAAGCCAGCACGAACGCCTTGCTGCCCCCATACACACCGTTGAGGATTTCCGGTGCGATTCCGACGATAGAGGCGATGTTGATAATCGAACCGCCGCCTCGCTCGACAAGGCCGGGAACGGCCGCATAGGTCAGGCGCATAGGCGCTCGCACGTTGAGCGTCACCATCTCATCCATCTTCTCGACGTCCGACGCGAGAAGCGGCCCTGTGGCGCCAATGCCAGCATTGTTGACGAGCAAGGTAATACTAGCGTCGTTGCGCAGGACCTTTTCTACCGCCGCCAACCCTTCGCCAGTGAGGTCCGCGGCAATCACCTCCACCCCACGGTGGTATTTGTCCGTGAGTCGTTTGGCCAAATCAGCCAGGCGATCTCGGTTGCGGGCGACCAAGATCAGGTCATAGCCACGGGCCGCCAATCGATCCGCGTAAATTGCACCAATCCCCGACGACGCACCGGTAACGAGTGCAGTTCCTTTGACAATATCGCTCATAGTCTTCTCCTGGGTTGCGGCGGACGAAGCGCTCGACGCTGACCGCGACCATAAAGACATTGGCGAATGTCTCAAATGTCGTATATACCACTCTTTCTGCCATCGGAGCGCATCATCATGCAGCAAATTGGCTTCGTCGTTTTCCCGAATTTCCAGGTGATGAGTTTCGCCGCGATAACCGCATTCGAGGTCTCGAATCTCGTGCTCGGAGAATCTGCCTACTCCGTGACCCTGCTTTCGGAAGCGGGAGGCCTTGTACGGTCATCGGCCGGTTTCTGCGTTGAAACTCAGCCGTTCTCCGACCAGCAATTCGATACCGTGATCATCGGCGCTGGCACAGCAATCGAACCGACGACTCCTCAGTTGCTGGATTTCGTCCGTCGTTCGCTCGAGACCTCCCGACGCGTAGCTGCCCCCTGTACTGGGGCCTTCATCCTCGCGGAAGCCGGACTGCTTGACGGACGGCGAGCGACGACCCACTGGATCTTCGCTCGCGAACTTCAGGCAAGATTCCCCCAACTGCGGGTGGAAGAAGATCGCATATTCATTGTCGACGGCCCCATCTGGACCTCGGCCGGCATGACCGCGGGTATCGATCTAGCGTTGGCCATGATCGAGAAAGACCATGGAGTCGACGTCGCCCGGTCGGTCGCTCGCAAGCTCGTTGTCTACCACCGTAGGGCCGGCGGGCAATCTCAGTTCTCGACCTTGCTAGAGTTGGAGCCGAAGTCTGACCGGATCCAGAAAGCGCTCGACTATGCTGGCCGAAACCTGCGCTCCCAGCTCTCAGTCGAGGAACTCGCCTCTGAAGCAGGCCTCAGCCCACGTCAATTCAGCCGCGCCTTCAAGTCTGAAACAGGGCAGTCACCTGCTAAAGCGATCGAGAGCCTCCGTGTTGAGGCCGCGAGGCTCATGATGGAACAGGGTCGACACTCAATGGACGTCATCGCCGATGAGACGGGGTTCGGCGATCGCGAACGAATGCGACGGTCCTTTCTGAGAATTCTCGGCCAACCACCACAAGCGATACGTCGGAATTCACGAGCTGCTGCTTAACCGTTAAGGGCGCCAGCCTGTCCGCCCATGATGAGATAGACTCCAATCGTTAGCGATCGGACAAGCACCAACATGTCTTACCCGCTTTCCATTGACGGACCGGGTGCATCGCCGAATTCTAGGTAACTCCCGACGGTGCAACAACGCCGCGACGCGACCGGCACGCCGCATTCACCTGAGACAACACACCCATTTGCCACCGCCCACAGAGCCTCTGTTCGCGGTGAGTGTCGACAGTCAGATTATCGATTCTGTTTCAGAGCCGCTTCACCCGCCGCACTCACCTAGCGATGCAGCGATGTCGCTGATCGAGCGGAGCAAGACCAGAGGATCATCCCTCGACGGCTCGAAGCCCCGCCGTCGCCAGAATTCGGCGGCCTCCCCGTCGACAGCATTGACCATCAAAGCCCGCCCACCGATAAGCGAAGCAGCCTGGACGCAGCGTTGGAGAGCATGCTTCACAAGGCCAGTTCCGATGCCTGCTCCTGCCCATCCGGTATCGGTCGCGAGTTGACCGAGCAGCATGCATGGGACCGGATTGGGCGGCTGACCCGTCCGGATCGAACGCGGCAAGACCGAAGGCACAACAGCTGTCGGTGCGAGTCCGTAGTATCCCACCACACGCCCAGCCTCATGCACAACGATAACAGCAGTAAAGCCCTTCTGCTGATTGGAAAGGGCGCGTGTCTTCAGCCAGAAATCAAGCGTTGGCTTGCCACAGGAGAACTCAGAAACGTCATGAGCGGCGGTGAGTGGTTCTGGGCCTGATAGTCGCAACGGCTTACCGCTTCGCCACGTAACCAGGCTCCCATGGTGCTGGCCGCTTCAACACCTCCACCATCTCTGGCACGGGAGCAGCAGGACGCGCGAGCACGTCCAAGAACTGTTCAAAACCTTGCGGGCTCATCCGGATCAATCCCTGCTCCATCACGACCTCTTCGGCCGCACGCACCGCGGCATCGCGCACGAAATCAGTCCGCGAACGGCCGCGCAGGCTCGCGGCGCGATCAATCATCGCGACATCAGCCTCAGGTAGGCGCATCGATATTGGGTGTTCCTTGCGTTCCGCGGTGCTTGCCATGCCGGTTCTCCTTGATCGACATATAGCGTCTTGTATCGCAAAATACAATACGATAGGGTTGCCTCATCAGTCAACGAGGTCATTGAGAGAGGCGCAGAGGCAGATCATGACCGGGCAAACGAGATCTTCCGACCGGTTATTTTACTACGCAACAGCGCGCTACGATGCGCTGGGCTACGCTCTCATACGATCTACCGCCTCAATCACCGCCGATTATTCTCCTTCATTTTCAGTTGCTTATACTGACATCGGGGCGAATGCTGCAAGTTATGACCTTGCGAGCTTCAGGCAACCCGGCAAAGATGACAGGAGCAGAGCGCGAAGAGCTGCTCGAAACCTTGCTGCTGGACGAGCCGGAACTGACGTTTACGCCGCGCGGCAAACCCGACCCTCGCCTTCTGCGTCTGGTCGGCATCCTGGCGAGGCAGGCTGCGCAGGAGTGCTATGCGAAGGAAGTGAAGACTTCACGGCAAAGGAGGAAACGGTCCTCCTGAAACGGATGGGAGCCAAATTTTGAGAGTCGCGATCTACGCCCGCTATTCCTCAGACAATCAACGCGACGCGTCCATCGCCGACCAGTTCCGGATGTGCCGCCTCCATGCAGAAAAGCAGGGTTGGCAGATCGTCGAGGAGTATTCGGACCACGCGATCTCCGGCGCCTCGCTGATCCGCCCGGGCGTTCAGGCACTCATGGCAGATGCTATGACGGGCCGCTTCGACCTGATCCTGGCCGAAGCGATGGACCGCCTCTCCCGAGACCAGGAAGACATCGCGGGCATTTTCAAGCGCATGTCTTATGCCGATGTGAAGATGTTTACCTTGTCGGAAGGCGAGGTGACGCATCTGCATGTCGGGCTCAAGGGCACGATGAATGCGTTGTTCCTGAAGGATCTGGCCGACAAAACCCGTCGCGGTCAGCGTGGTCGCGTCGAAGCAGGCAAATCCGGTGGCGGCAATGCCTATGGCTACGACGTGGTCAAGAAGTTCGATGCAAACGGCGAACCGATCCGCGGCGATCGCACCATCAACGAGTTCCAGGCCGAGGTCGTCCGCCGCATCTTCCGCGACTACGCCGGCGGCAAGTCAGCCAAGGCGATCGCTTTCGCCCTGAACAAGGAAGGCATTTCCGCTCCTTCTGGTGGAGACTGGGGGTTCAGCACGATCAACGGAAACCCCAAGCGCGGTAACGGCATCCTTAACAACGAGATGTATGTCGGCAAGATCGTCTGGAACAGGCAGCGCTTCGTCAAGGATCCGAACACGGGCAAGCGCCAGGCCCGCCCCAACCCGGAAGAGGAATGGGTCATCCAGGAAGCGCCAGAGCTGCGCATCCTAGATGATGACTTATGGAACGCGGTGAAGGCGCGGCAAGAGGCGAACAAGATCGTCCGGAAGGAGAACGGCGAGGCCGATCTCTCCCAGATCAATACCCGCCGCCGCCCCAAATACCTCTTCTCGGGATTGACCAAGTGTTCGTGCTGTGGAGGTGGCTACTCCGCGATCTCAGCGACATTGATCGGATGTGCAACCGCTCGCAACAAGGGCACCTGTGACAACAGGGTCAACATCCGCCGGGACGAACTGGAATCACGCGTGCTTAACGCTCTACGCACCAAGCTCGTCGACCCGGAGCTCTTCGCCCATTTCTGCGAAGTCTTCACGCAGGAGATGAACCGGCTGCGCATGGAGGGCCGCGCCGAAATCGCATCGGCCGAGGCGGAGATTGCGAAGATCGATCGAGAACTCGAGACCTTACTCAATGTGATTCTCAAGGGCGGCGCCGCTGACGCGCTCAACGCGAAGATGGTGGCAATTGAGAAACGCAAGAAAGAACTCGAAGTGTTCCTAGCGGAAGCCGAGGAGCCGCCCCCACTGCTCCACCCGAGCATGGCACTTCAATACCGCAAGCGCGTCCAGCAGCTCTACGAGGCTCTTCAGGACGAAGACGAAGGCAAACGGACCGAGGCCGCGGATACCTTACGCTCACTTGTGGACCGGATCGTGTTGACCCCGACCGATGGCAAGGTGGAAATCGACGTTCAGGGCGATCTCGCTGGAATCCTTACGATTTCCACGCAAACCAAAAACCCCGCTGGTGGGGCGGGGCGTTGGCAAGTAAAGATGGTTGCGGGGGCAGGATTTGAACCTGCGACCTTCAGGTTATGAGCCTGACGAGCTACCGGGCTGCTCCACCCCGCGCCAATCACTGGATTGCGCTGTTTGTCTGCGGCCATCGCCGCAAGCGCAGGGGGTATATAGGCAAGGTCGGCGCCGACCACAAGCGCAAAGTCGGGTGCCGTGACAGTTTTTTGAACCCAAATCTCGTCGCGCCCCAGCAGCTTGCGGCAGACCGGGCGTTTCCGCCGCTTTCGCCCCTGGGGAAAACTCCGACGCCGCGTCCGCGCCCCTTTGCGCGCTTCCCCGCTCTCGCAAAAACCCGTTTCCGTGCGTGCTCCGACATTGGGCGATCATTTCTCGACTGAATTACTAGAGTAATCGATACTGACCTCAATTGGCGCCGGGGCTTTCCCTCCCTTTCCCCACAACGCCAAATTGCCTCGCCGACCGGTCTTCCTCTCGGTCGGCGGGGCCCCTTCATTCGGGAGACGCGCCATGATCCATCATTTCGGCATTCTCGAACCGCCACGCCGCGAGCCGGCAGGCAACGGCCAGCGCGCCTATTTCGGCGAGCCACCCGAGACCGACTCGGAGCGCCCCACGCGCCTCGAACGCGACCTGGCAATGCTGAGCCTCGGCGATGGCTTCGCGCCCGAGGAAAGCGAGCGTCCGCGCTTCGTGCGCATGGTGATGCCGCCCTATTTCTGAAGCCAATCGCCATCGCCGTCGCGGGACGCTAGAAAGGAAGCAGCCTTCTTCGTCCCGGTGGCCACCATGACCATTGTCGCGAGCCTTCTGCCGCTCGTCTGCTTCCTGCTCTATCCCTTCATCGTCGATCGCCTCGAAGCGCGCCGTCCGACGCTTTCCGCCCTCATGAGCCGCCAGCGCCATCGCTGGGTGGCCAATGCCGTCATCCGCGAGACGCCGATGGATGCGATCCTCTCGGGCAACCTGATGAGCTCGGTCTCGTTCTTCGCCTCGACCACCGTGCTGCTGATCCTGGCGCTCTTCGCCGTCTTCGGCCAGCTCTCCGCCCTGCGCTCGGCCACCGAGCACCTCCAGCCGCTGCTCACCCAGTTCGATCTCGAAATCCACCTGATGGCGGTGCTGGCGATTTTCGTCGTGGCCTTCCTCGCCTTCACGCTCTCGCTGCGTAACTTCAACCATTTCTGCATCATGCTCGGCGCCGTGCGCCACGATGGCACCGCCACCCCGCAGGAAATCTCGGTCATCGCCACGCTCAACACCATCGGCGCGCGCAATTTCAACCAGGGCATCCGCGCCTATTACTTCGCCATGGCCAGCCTCGCCTGGTTCGCCTCCCCCTGGCTGGCCGTCGCCACCACGATCGTCATCATCGGCGTGCTCGTCTATCGCGAGTTCTTCTCCACCTCGCGCCAGCTCATCGATTCCATCTCGACGCCATGAAAAAGGGCCGCCGGCTCAGCCGACGGCCCTTCGGGCAAAGACCTGTCGCCCCGATCAGTTGCTGATCTTGTCCTTGCTCTTGGTCTTGGGAGCGGAAGTGGTCGTCTGCGTCTCGACGCCATCATCGGCCGTGGCGGCATCCTCGCCCGCATTCTGCAACCGCGTCAGGTTGTCGATACCCAGTTCATACCCCTGGTCGGCCGATAGCTGGTACCAGTGGAGCGCCTCGTCCTTGTCGGCCTTCACGCCCAGGCCGCTCTCGTAGATATGACCCATATTGTTCTGCCCGATCGGCTGGCCGCCATCGGCCGCCATCTGCGTCCATTGCAGCGCCTTGGCATAATCGACATCGGTGCCGGTGCCGTTGAGGTAAAGCAGCCCGAGATTGACCGCTGCCCGCAGTTCGCCGCCATTGGCCGCCTTTTCGTAAAGCTCCATGGCCTTGTCGTAGTCCTGCTCGACCCCGCGACCATCCTCGTAGAGCAGCGCGAGATTGTGCTGGGCCAGCGCAAAGTCCTGGTCCGCCGCCTTCTCGTAGAGCTCGGCCGCCCCCTCCAGGTCCTCATCGACCCCCAACCCGTTCTCCTTGAGGAAACCGAGATTGTTGAGGCCGTACATGTCGCCCTGGTCGGCCGCCTTCTCATAGAGCTCGGCTGCCCGTTCATTGTCGATCTCGACCCCGAGGCCATCCTGGTAGAGCTTGCCCAGATTGACCTGGCCCGAAGCATCGCCATGGTCGGCCGCCCGCGCGAACCACGCCGCCGCCGCGATATAGTCGCGTTCGAGCCCCAGCCCTTCCTGGTACATCAGGCCCAGATTGGATTCGGCACGCGGCAGCCCCTGCTCGGCTGCGGCGCGATACCAGCGCTGCGCCTGATAGTAATCCTGGTCGACGCCGTCGCCGTAATCGTAGGACAGCCCCAGGCTGTTCTGCGCCGGGGCAAAGCCCTGGTCGGCCGCTTCCTGCAACAGGCCCGCGCCCCGCTCCATGTCCTTGTCGACGCCCGTGCCCATCACCAGCATGTCGCCGAAAGTCGCGAGTGCCAGGAGGTTCCCGTCCTTGGCCGCTTCCTCGAGCAGCGGCACCGCCTTGCTGTCCTGGCTGTCGGCATAATAGGCTCGGCCCAGCCAGGTCTTGACCTGCATCGAGCTGTCATCGGCCTTGAGCGCCTTCTGGCAGGCTGCGATCGCCGCCTTGGTGTCGATACCGGAGAGATCCTTGCCGATGGTCTCGAAACCTGCTTCCCACTGGCTGGCGGCCTCCGCCGCGCAATCGTCGAACGCGGCCGCCAGGGCCGGCGTTGCGGTAACGGCCGGGGCCATCAGGCCCAGCACCGCGCCGGCAACCGCGCCTCCCCAAGCCAACCCGCGCTCAGGCTTCAGAATCGATCCCATATGCAACAGTCTCCTGCTTTGGCTGCCCCCTCCGTCTTGTACCCGGATGCGAACGGATGCGGCAAGTCGCGCCGGCCGACGCCCCCCGATCACATCGCGCGGAAGCGGCGATTTTCGGCATTATCTGATATTGACAGTCAGGTTTATTAGGCATTTTATCCCCCCGCCTGCAAAGAACCGGACTGCCCTTTTTCCCCATGCTCGTCTGCCAGTGCAACGTGATCTCGGACAAGGAGATCGAAGAGATCGTCCTGTCGTTCCTCAAGGAGGATCCCTGGCAGCTCGTGGTCCCGGCAAAGGTCTACCGCGCCATGGAAAAACGTGGTCGCTGCGCCGGTTGTTTTCCGAATGTAGTGGACATTATCGCCCGCGTGACGGAAGAGTATCACCTCCTGCTAGACCGGAGTTCGGTCGATCTGGTGGACGTGAAGGCGCGTCTATCCCGACTCCGGCAAAAACGTATTGGAGGTCGGCGTGAAGGGCGAAGCACAGGTCATCGAGCGGCTTAACGAGGCGCTTTTTCTCGAACTGGGTGCGGTAAACCAGTACTGGGTGCACTACCGGCTGCTCAGCGACTGGGGCTTTCAGAAGCTCGCCGCCAAGGAGCGCGCCGAATCCATCGAAGAGATGCACCACGCCGATCGCCTGATCGAGCGCATCATTTTCCTCGAAGGCCATCCGAACCTGCAGCGCGTGGCTCCGCTCCGCATCGGCCAGAACATCAAGGAAGTCCTCGAGGCTGACCTTGCCGGCGAATACGATGCCCGCACCGCCTACAAGAAATCGCGCGAGCTCTGCGCGGACCTGGGCGACTACGTCTCCAAGGAGCTGTTCGACGAGCTCCTCAAGGACGAGGAAGGCCATATCGATTTCCTCGAAACCCAGCTCCAGCTGCTCAACACCATCGGCGTCGAGCGCTACGGCCAGCTCAATGCCGGCCCCGCCAACGAAGCCGAGTAAGGCAATGCAGCTCCATTTCGGACGGCTGATCGATCACGTGCACCTGCGGGCCAGGGATCTGGAAAAGACCAAGGCCTTCTACGCCGGTGCCTTGCAGCCCCTCGGCATCGCCATTGCCAATACCGGGGATGGCTGGTTCCAGGTCGATGAGCTGTTCGTGAGCGTGGCCGGCGACGACGCGCCGCCGACCCATGTTCACCTGGCCTTCCAGGCCAAGGACCGCGCCACGGTCGACGCCTTCTACGCCGCGGCGATCGCCGCAGGCGGCACCGACAACGGCAAGCCCGGCGAGCGCCACTACCATCCCGGCTATTATGGCGCCTTCGTCCTCGACCCCGACGGCAACAATATCGAAGCCGTCTATCACGGCCCCGCCGACCGCTCGGCGCCCTCGATCGTCATCGAGCCGATCCTCTAGGGTCCGTACTCAATAAGTCCCGGCGCCCCCAGAGCGCTTATCTCCCCATCCGACGGATTCCAACGGAAGCGCTGTCCGTCTGCCGCGCCCACCCACTGAACTTCCCCGGCCGCAGAGCCGGGGCCCACGGATTCCTCCACTCGAGTGGAGAATGGCAATAGGCCCCGGATCAAGTCCGGGGAAGTCCGATGGGTGGGGCGGCCATCGCAACCTCACCTACCCGGTGCAATTGAGTACCGACCCCTACGCCGCCCGCCTACCAGGGCACGACGGTAACTTCCGGCCAGATCGTCACCGCGCGAGCCCCCTTGGTCTCGTGCGTTTCCCGATTGTCGAGTTTCCGGTTGGGCACCAGCCGGAACGAGAACATGTCGTCCAGCCCATAGGGCGCATAGATCTCGAGCGCATCGTCAGCGCTGAGCCGCGCGCCGACCGCATGGGTCAGGCACGCGAACCGGTCGATGGCCTCGCAAGATGACGTCAGCGGCGCATAAGGCCGCTTGAAATGCGTCTCGTACCAGAGGTGCACCCGCGCCTGGTTGCGGATCTCGACCGGCACCGCCATTCCAGCGAACCGCCGCGCACCCTCCCGGATCACCCGGTCTTCCGCCTCATAGCTGAGGTCGGACGCATCGAAATAGAAGAGATCGATATCCTTGACGCCGGTCATCATCGGCCGGCCCGTCAGCGCGTTCCACACATTGTTGTAGATCGCGCCCGAAACCACCCAGCCATCGGGCAGCTCCATTTCGCGCATGCCGTCCAGCACGGCCATCAGCGATGGCTCGGCCCGAATGATCGCCTCCAGCGCTTGTCGCTGTGCCGCAAAACCCGTTCCCGCCAGTCGCAGATGCTCGCTCATGAGGCGAGCTTAGGCGATTCCCCGGCCGATGAACTACTGCCTGCTGATCGGACTGAACTGCTTGTCGAGCTGGTCGACGATGGCATGCATGGGCTCCATCGGCTCCCCGCTCGGCAGCACGCCTTCGGGCGGCGCCGGCGTCACCGCCACACGCGGCACCCCGCTGGGGAAGGCACCAAACTGGGTGAAGAAGTCGACCATGTCATCGAGGATCGGCATGCGCCAACGCCACATCGCCCCGATGGCGATCACCGGCTCCATATGCCCGAACCCATCGTAATACTTGGTCGTCACCCACACGCCCTGCGAGCGCAGCCGCGCCGCCAGGTCCTCCGTATTCTGCACCCGCACGATCGGGTCCGTCGTCCCGCTCGTCAGCAGCATGGGAGGAGCGTCCGCCGTCACCAGGTTGACCGGCTGCGTCCCCTCGGGCACCGGCGCCTGCCCGAACGTATTGCGCACCTCGTCATATTCGAACGGGTAGAAATTATAGGGCCCGGACAAGGCCGCCACGCCCCGGATCGGCAGCGTCACCCCATATTCCCTGAAATAGGTCGGGTCGAGCGCCAGCATCACCGCGTTATAGGCGCCGGCCGAGTGCCCGGCCATGAACACGCGCTTGGGATCACCGCCATACTTCTTGATATTGTCCTGCACCCAGCGCATCGCCGAGGCATTGTCATAGAGGAAATCGGGGAACTGCACTTCAGGGTAGAGCCGGTAATCCGGGATCACCACGATAAAGCCGCGCGACGCCAGCGCCCGCCCGACGAACTGGTAATCCTCGCGCGCCCCATTCTTCCAGCCGCCGCCATAGATGAAGAACACCACCGGCGCCGGCTCGCCCCGCTGCTCGGGCGCGTAGACATCGAGCTTGAACCGCGCCCCGTCGGCAAACGGAATGCCGTCGCCCACCTTGGCCGTGCCGCCATCCATGGCCGCCGGCACGTTGAAGGGGTCCATGAGGCTGAGCGCCTGCGCCCCGCCTGAAAAGGCGGCAGCGAAACCAAGCGTTACGATGAAAACAAGGAACGAGCGCAGGACGGCGGGCATGGCAGACCAGAAGGGAAGCGTTGGTGAACGTCTTCTCAGGAGAAGCTGAACAATTTGTGGCTTTAGGCCCCGCACCACCCGCAATGACGGATAGTTGAAGCAAAGACGCCACACCTCGTGGCCGCGCTAGGGTCCGTACTCAACTGCACCGGTAGATGAGGTTGCGATGGCCGCCCCCCACCGGACTTCCCCGGACTTGATCCGGGCCCAGTGGAGGAATCCGTGGGCCCCGGCTCTGCGGCTGGGGTAGTTCAGTGGGTGTGGCGCGGCAGACGGACAGCGCTTCTGTTGGAATCTTTCGGATGGGAGATAGCGCTCTGGGGGCGCCGGGACTTATTGAGTACGAACCCTAGAGCCGGTGACGCGCCCGCAGCACGAAGCCGATCACTTCCGCCGCCGCCTCGAAGAGCTCGAGCGGAATATTCTGGTCCAGCTCCACCTCCGCCAAGGCCTGCGCCAGCAGCGGATTGGCCTCGATCGCCACGTCGTTCTCCTCGGCCAGCGCCACGATCCGCTCGGCCATGAGCCCGAACCCCTTGGCCGTGACGCGCGGCGCCTCCCGGGATCCTTCCTCGTATTCCATGGCGACGGCAATGCGCCGTCCGCTTTCCCCATTCATCCGGTCGCATCCACATATTGCCCGGCCCGCACCGGCGCAGCCGTCCGCGGCACGCCGCTCTTGCAGCGCAGCGTCACCGCTTCGAGCCCCTTGCCGGCGAGCGCCGCATCCATTTCCGGCAACATGCTTTCCAGCACTTCGGCAGTAGCCCCGCGCTCCGCCCAGAGCGAAACATTGAGCTTGCGCCCCCAGAGCACGATCTGCGCCCCGACCTCTCCGGTCGCTGCGAAATTGACCGAGAAGCGCAATTGCCAGCTGCGCTTGGCTTCCGGCTCCGCCGTCGCCGCCTGTCCGTCGCCGCCGACCACGAATTGCGCCATGCACAATTCCTGCCCCAGTCGCAGCGGCACTTCCACCATCACCTGCCCCGGCTTCTCCGCCGGTGCCCCCGGTTGCGCATCGGGCAGGGCATTGAGCTGGAGGAGCCGCAGCCGACGCAGCGCCGCTCCCGCCTCGCCCAGAAGACTCTTTGCCAAGGCCCGCAGGTCACCCGCCTCTTCCATCGCAGGCAGGCTCATGCCCTGCGACCGCGGCTGCCCGCCGCGCTGCGGCGGCATCGTCCGCCTGTTGCTGCCCGCTGCGCCCTGGTCCGGCGCCAGCCACAGCAACAAGGCCGAGCGCAATTGCAGCAGCGCCGACTTGATATCCGGCCCCGCACTTCCCGAGTTGGGCACGAATACCCCGGACCGCAGGATGGCCTGCTTCAATTCTTCCCCTGAAAGCCCCTCATCGAGCGCCACCTGTGCCGAAAGCAGATTGACTGCGGCCCGCGCCACCGGCGCCGGCAATTCGTGCAACCGCGGCAGAAGCCGATTGAGGCTGGCAAGTGCCGGGGCCAGGCTATCCTGCTCCGCCATCGCCGCCTCCGACACCGCCGCAAGCAGAGCCTGCAACGGCGAAGGCAGCGCCCGGACCGTGCCCTGCCCCACCGGCAGCGACACCAGCGTCAATCGCGTCGTCCCGCCGCCATTCTCCGCACGGAGATCCAGCCGCTCCCCCACCTTGACGCTTTGCGGCAAGGTCACGGTAAGCTTCTGCCCCTCGACAAGAATTTCGGTTTCACCGGAAGCAAGGTTTGCCAACACCTGCGCCTGCACCATCTGCCCCGGCCGCAGCAACAATCGCTCGAGCGCCGGCTGTGAGGCCGGGGCCACGGCAACGGCAAGCGCCAATGTCGCCGGCTGCTGCGCCACGCTGCCTGGCAGCAATCGCAGCCCGTTCCCGGACGGCTCGACCGCCAGCCGCAGCTCAGTTCCCAGCGGCCGCGCCTCCGGCAGCAGCAGATCGAGCGCCAGCTTGCCGATCATGACCTTGCTGCTGCCATCGGAATTGCTGCCGACGACCTGGCCGCTCATCACCTTGCCGGCATTGGCGAGGAGCAGCGCCCGGAGCTCCGCCTTCATCGCCGCCGGCAGCGGCACGGTCTGCCCCGGCTGCTGTTCCTGCGCGACAGCGAGCTTGCCATCCGCCTGCAATGTGATCGTCAACGCGGTCCCCGCGGGCGGCCGCTGCGGCAATTCGAGTGCCACGATCTGCCGTCCCACGGCCAGGAGCGTCTGCCCCGCCGAATTCTGCCCAAGCGAACGCGCCGCGACACTCTCTCCGGTCGCGAGACGCAAGCCGTCGCCGCCGCGCAGCAGCGCGGCTGACGGCAGGCTCGGCATGGGAAGTTGTGCGGCGATCGACATGACCGGCACTCTCGCCGATCCGGGTTAAATCTTGGGTAACCGTAATCGTCTGGGGAACGAAGGCCCATAAAGCACAAAAGCCCTCAGTTTTGACTGAGGGCTTTTGTGTTATCGATTTCGTTTTTGAGATTTAGGTGTTTTTGGCAGACCTGGCGGCGACCTACTCTCCCAAGCCTTGAGACTTAGTACCATTGGCGCTGCAGTGTTTAACGGTCGAGTTCGGGATGGGATCGGGTTCTGGGCACTG
>Ga0222427_100562_pt1 | contig 48085 bp, 45 predicted proteins | sample 2B20Ametagenome_FD_182890 | JGI IMG/M metagenome (GOLD analysis project Ga0222427, IMG submission 182890) | Enriched microbial communities from leaf-cutter ant dump, University of Wisconsin, Madison, United States - 2B20A (version 2) | ecosystem: Environmental > Terrestrial > Nest > Insects nest... | reverse complement strand
AGCGCTCCTGCGCCAATGGCCCACTTCTCCCATCCTCCGATGGATGCAGCTATTACGATCCTTGCCCCAACATGTCCTTCAGCAAATGACGGTCTTGCCATGAAAAACGTGGGGAAACCTCAGTGTCTGGTACCCATGGCACTACCTTAAGACCGATCTCGTGATTTCCTGGCTATTGCTGTGGGTGTTGCACTTGGGAGGTTGCGTTCTAGCCCCGTCGCGCGACTGCGATAGTTGAATTCGAACCGCCGTGCAGCGCCTACACAGCCTGATACCTGGGCAAAGCCCTGCGAAACGCCATCTTTCGCCTCAAGGGAGTGCCATAGGCGTCTGCAGTGAAAGTTCTACCCCGAAGCTCTGCTGTTGCCAGGTGTCTGGCTCCGCAGGTGCCAGACACCCGGGAGCGTCAGTCGCCGCCGGGCCGGCGCTTGATGACCTTGAACGTGGCGGATGCCTTGGCCACCAGTTGGCCGTCGGCGCCGCGCACTTCGCCTTCGCAGAACGCGATCGAGGCGCCGCGCCGCAGGCAGCGCGCCTCGATGACCAGGTCGCCGATGCCGGGCGACATGAAGCTGGTGGTCATGTCGATGGTGGCCATGCCCAGGGCGGGGTCGTTGCCGCGGGCGGCCGCACTGAGGGTGAAGTCGAGCACGCTCATCAGGGTGCCGCCGTGGATGTCGCCACGGCTGTTGGTGAGGTCGGCGCGCCAGGGCAGCACGGTGCGGGCGCTGTCGGGGCCGATGCTGTCGGGAACCAGTCCCATCAGGCTCATCAGCGGAATGGTCAGGCCGAAGTAATCGGTAGGGGCGGGCGAGGTCATGGATGCAGGCAGGTACCGGTGGATGCGTGACAGCGCGTCATAATATTCTTTTTTCCATCCTATCGCCGTCCGTATCGCCCGCCGGGTGCCAGCCATGCCATCGTCTTCGCGCAAGATCGTACACGTCGACATGGACGCGTTCTACGCGTCGGTTGAACAGCGCGACAATCCGGCGCTGCGCGGGCTGCCGGTGGTGGTGGCCTGGGAAGGCCCGCGCTCGGTGGTGTGCGCGGCCTCGTACGAGGCGCGCCGCTATGGGGTGCATTCGGCCATGTCGGTGGCGCGCGCGCAGCGCCTGTGCCCCGCCGCCGTCTACGTGCCGCCCGATTTCAACCGCTACCGCGAAGTGTCGCGCCAGGTGCGGCAGATATTCGCGCGGCACACCGACCTGATCGAGCCGCTGTCGCTGGACGAGGCCTACCTGGACGTCACGGCCAACAAGCAGGGGCTGCCATCGGCCACCGAGGTGGCGCGCGCCATTCGCCGCGAGATCCTGCAGGAAACCCGACTGACTGCATCGGCGGGGGTCGCGCCCAACAAGTTCCTGGCCAAGATCGCGTCCGACTGGGACAAGCCCAACGGGCTGTTCGTCATCAAGCCGGCCCAGGTGCTGGCGTTCTTGCAGCCGCTGCCGGTGCGCAAAGTGCCTGGGGTGGGCAAAGTGATGCAGGGCCGGCTCGAGGCGCTGGGCGTGCATACCGTGGGAGACCTGGCGCGCTACACGGCGGCCGAACTCGAGCATCATTTCGGCCGCTACGGCATCCGCCTGCACGAGCTGTCGCAGGGCATCGACCGGCGTGAAGTGCAGCCGGACGCTCCGCTGCAGCAGATTTCGGCCGAGACCACCTTTGCCGTCGACCAGCCGCTGCGCGCCCTGGACGAACCGCTGGGGCGGCTGGCCGTGAAGGTGTGGGGACAGGCCGTGAAAAAAGGCGCGGTTGGCCGCACAGTGGTGCTGAAATTGAAGACCGACCGGTTCCGCATCCTGACGCGCACGCTGACGCTGACGCGCGCGCCGGCATCGGCCGAGGCCCTGGCCGAGGTGGCGCGCCAGCTGTGCGCGCGGGTCGACCTGCCGGCGGACACGCGCTACCGGCTGGCGGGAGTGGGAATGAGCAATTTCGATGATCCCGCCGCGCTGGCGCGCCAGGCCGACCTGGATCTGTTCGGCCCGGCGGGGGCGGGGCTGGCGCCGCCTACACCAGGCGCTGCTTGACCTGCTGCGACACCAGGGTCATGTCGGCGCGGCCGGCCAGGGCGGGTTTCAGGATGGCCATGGCCTTGCCCATGGCGGGCCCGCCGCTGACGCCCTGTTTGGCCACTTCGGCCAGCGCCGCACTGATGGCGGCGTCGATTTCTTCCGCCGTGGCGGCCTGCGGCAGGAATTCGCGCAACACGTCGAGTTCGGCGGTTTCCTGGGCGGCGGTTTCAAGGCGGCCGGCCTGTTCGAAGGCAGCGATTGATTCGCGCCGCTGCTTGACCTGCTTTTCGATGATGGCGGTGATTTCGGCGTCGGTCAGTTCGTGGCGCTCGTCGACTTCTTTCTGCTTGACCGCGGCGAACAGGAACCGCAGGGTGGACAGGCGCTGCGAATCGCGTGCGCGCATGGCGTCTTTGATGGCGTCGGACAGGCGGGTCTTGAGCGAGATGCTGCTCATGGTGAAACCTTTATGGTGGCTACGGCTGAACTGATGTTTTAACCGGGCGCCGGTGCACCGTGCAAACTGCCGGCCGGCATGCCGGTTTTGAACATGTATAATAAATACATGTTTTAAAGCCTCACCCGTAGACGAAGGAGCAGTACTCATGTTGAGCCAGGAAGTCCGCACACTGGTCAAGGCCACCGCGCCCGTTCTGAAAACCCATGGCGAGGCGCTGACCCGCCATTTTTATGCCCGCATGTTCCGCCACAACCCGGAACTGAAGCAGGTGTTCAACCAGGGCCACCAAGAGGGCGGGCAGCAGCAGCAGGCGCTGGCCGCGGCCGTGGCCGCCTACGCCGAGCACATTGACGACCCGTCGGTGCTGGCGCCGGTGGTGACGCGCATCGTGCACAAGCATGTCAGCCTGGGTATCCGGCCCGAACACTATGCCATCGTGGGCAAGCACCTGCTGGCCTCGATCGGCGAGGTGCTGGGCGCAGCCGCCACCGACGAGCTGATCGCCGCCTGGGCGGCGGCCTACGGGCAGCTGGCCGACCTGCTCATCGCCGAAGAGGCCCGCCTGTACGCGCAGTCGGCCGGCAAGAACGGCGGCTGGACGGGCTGGCGCGCTTTCCGGGTGGAACGCAAGGTGCCTGAAAGCGCCGAGATCACTTCGTTCTACCTGGTGCCGGCCGATGGCGGCAGCGTGCCCGATTACCTGCCGGGCCAGTACATTTCGCTGCGCGTGTATGTGCCTGAACTGGGGCTGATGCAGCCGCGCCAGTACAGTTTGTCCGATGCGCCCGGCCAGGGGCGGCTACGCATTTCGGTCAAGCGCGAAGGCGGCGCGGCCGGCACGCCGGCGGGCAGCGTGTCCAATTTGCTGCATACCCGTGTGCAGGAAGGCGACGTGCTGGACCTGGCGCCGCCGCAGGGCGATTTCACCCTGGATGCTCAGCGCGCCGCACCAGTGGTTCTGCTTAGCGGCGGGGTGGGGCTGACGCCCATGGTGTCGATGCTGAACCACTTGGTGGCGCGCGACGACGGCCGCCAGATCCGCTTCGTGCACGCCTGCCGCGACAGTTCGGTGCATGCCATGAAAACGCACATCAACACGGTGACGCAGGCGCGGCCGAACGTGCGCAAGGTGATCTACTACGAAACAGTAGGCGCTGACGACCAGCCCGGCCGTGACTACGACTACGCGGGCCGCATGGACCTGCCGGCGATCCGCGAGGTGGCGGTGCTGCCCGACGCCGATTACTACCTGTGCGGCCCGTTGCCGTTCATGGACGCGCAGCGCAAGAGCCTGTCCGAGCTGGGCGTGGCATCCGACCGCATCCATGCCGAGGTCTTCGGCACGGGCGGCCCAGGCGCTTAGCCGGTATAGTCTGGCCGCATGCAACTGACCCGATACACTGACTTCGGCCTGCGCGTGCTGATGTACCTGACGCAGGACAACGGCCGCGCGACGCCCGCGACGATTCCCGAAATCGCCGCGCGCTTCGATGTATCGCGCAACCACATGGTGAAGGTGGTGCATTTCCTGGCCCAGCAGGGCTGGGTAGCCACCGCCCGCGGCAAAGGCGGCGGCCTGCGCCTGGCCCATCTGCCCACGGCCTACCGGGTGGGCGACCTGGTGCGCGCCCTGGAACACCAGGGCGCCCTGATCAACTGCGCCGAGCCGCCCTGTGCCCTGAACGGCCTGTGCCGCCTGTCCGGCGTGCTGGCCGACAGCCTGCAGGTGTTCTACGACGCCTTGAATCGGCATACCTTGGCGGATCTGGTGCGGGCGCCGACCGGGGAGGCGATCGTGCGCCTGCATCGGGTGGCTTAGTTTTTTTTGCGCTTCGGGGTTCTGGCGGTTCAGGGTTTTGGATTTTTCTGGCGCCGGTCCTGGCATCGCCGCGACGGCCGGGGTTCTTGAGCTTCGTGGGGCGCGTTTGAGAAGAACCACCTCCCTCCCCAACGAGAAAACCCAAACAAGGCAGCCACAGAAAGAAAACTTTAGGTTATGGGAGCTTGCGAGTTTGGCATTTGCCGGGGACGCGGCGGCATTCCAGAATGGCTGCAAGTACGGTTATTCAGGGTTTTCCATGAGGGTATGCGTAATCGGCGCCGGCGTGGTCGGCGTGACGTCGGCTTATTTCCTGGCCCGCCAGGGGCATGAAGTGGTGCTGGTCGACAGCCGGGCCCGCCCGGCCACGGTGTCCAGTTATGCCAACGGCGGGCAGCTCAGCTACAGCTATGTGGCGCCGCTGGCCGGCCCGGGGGTCTTGTCCAGCGTGCCGGGGTGGCTGCTGCACGCCGACTCGCCGCTGCGTTTCCGGCCGCGCCTGGATCCGCACCAGTGGCTGTGGAGCCTGCGCTTCGCGCTGGCCTGTCGCGCGTCGGTGGCGCAGGCTTCCACGGCCCAGCTGCAGACCCTGTCGTACCTGAGCCGCGACGTGATGCATCGCCTGCTCGAACAAGAAGAGCTCGATTTCGGCCATGTGCGCAACGGCAAACTGATCGCCTATCGCAGCCCGGGACTGCTGGAAAAGGCCCGCAAACTGGTGGCCTACCAGGCCGCCCTGGGCGCCGAGCAGCGGGTGCTGGATGCGGCCGATACGCTGAAGCTGGAGCCGGCTCTGGCCGGTCTGGGCCGCCGCCTGGCGGGCGCGGTGTATACCCCCAGCGAAGAGGCAGGCGATTGCCGGCAGTTCACCGAGGCCCTGTTCCGGCGCCTGAAAGAGCTGGGCAATGCCGAATGCCGCATGGCCACCCCGGTGCAGGGGCTGCGCCGCGCGGGGCGCAAGATCGTGGCGGTGGAAACTGCCTATGGCGATATCGGCGCCGACGCCGTGGTGCTGGCTGCCGGCATGGGATCGCGCGCGCTGCTCAGGCCGCTAGGCCAGGACGTGCCGCTGTACCCGCTGAAAGGCTACAGCCTGAGCGTGCCGCTGGCGCCCGATGACAATACCGCTCCGGCTATCAGCGTAACCGACTACGAGCGGCGCATCGTCTATGCCCGCGTGGGCCGGATGCTGCGCATCGCCGCCATGGTCGACATCGGCAGCCGGGACGCCGATATCGATCCCGCCCGCATCGCCTTGCTGAAACGCCAGGTGAATGAAGCTTTTCCGCAACTGGATCTGGGCGAGGCGGTACCCTGGGCCGGCTTGCGCCCGGCCACGCCCACCGGCAAGCCCTTGATCGGCGCCAGCCGGGTGGCCGACAACCTGTGGCTGAACATCGGCCAGGGAGCGCTCGGCTTCACGCTGGCCTGCGGCAGCGCGGCCTTGCTGACGGCGCAGATGTCGGGCCTGGAACTGCCCGTCGACGCCGCGCCGTTCAAACCGTAGCCGTTCGGCAAACCATTCGCTGCTGTTGCCAGGTCAGTTGCCAGGTGTCTGGCTCCCGCCAGGGTGCCAGACACTGGTACGGAGGCCGGCGGCGTGCTCAATGGAAGTCGCGGCTGCGCGTGGACAGCCCGCTCAGCAGCGCCGACAGGTCCACCAGCCGCTGCGCGATCAGGTGGTGCACGCCCTCGGCGCTTTGCCAGGTGCCGTATACCCCCAGCAGCGTGGCGCCCAGCAGTTCGCGGCGCTGGCGCTCGATCAGTTCATTGCGCACCACCACGTTGACCGGCCCGGTTTCGTCTTCCAGGGTGACGAAGATGGTGCCCTTGGCGGTTTGCGGCCGCTGGCGCACGGTGACCAGGCCGCAGGCGCGCGCCAGGCGGCGGTCGGGGTAAGTGCCGAGCACGGCGGCGGTTTCGAAGCGCAGCGCCTGCAGGCGCTGCCGCAGCAGCGCCAGGGGATGGCGCCGCAGCGTCAGACGCAGGCTGCGGTAGTCGGCGGAAATGGATTGCCCTTCGGTGGGCGCCGGCAGGGCGGGCGCGGCGGTTTCGGCCACGTCGGCATCGCGCAGCAGGTCGCGGTGGGCGACGCTGGCGCTGGCTTCCCAGCTGGCCAGGCGGCGGTGCCCGGCCAGGGGGCGCAGGGCGTCGGCGGCGGCCAGCGCGTCGAGTTCGTGGCGGCTGAGCGCGGCGCGGCGGCCCAGGTCGCGCGTGTCGGCGTAGGGCCGCGCGGCGCGCGCCTGTTCGATGCGGCGGCCGGCGTCTTCCGACAGGCCCTGCACCTGGTTCAGGCCCAGCCGCACGGCGGGTCGCCGAGCGGGCGCGGGCGGGTTTTCCAGCGCGGCTTCCCAGCCGCTGGCGGCCACGTCGGCCGGCAGCACGACGACATCGTGGCGGCGCGCATCCTGCACCAGCTGGGCGGGCGGATAGAAACCCATGGGCTGCGAATTGAGCAGCGCCGCCAGGAAGGCTTCGGGTTCGTGGCGCTTGAGCCAGGAGCTGGCGTAGGCCAGCAGCGCGAAGCTGGCCGCGTGGCTTTCCGGAAAACCGTATTCGCCGAAGCCTTCGATCTGGCGGATGATGGCCTCGGCGAACTCGGCGCTGTAGCCGTTTTTCAGCAGGCCGGCGACCAGCTTGTCGGTGTATTTGCTAATGCCGCCCTTGCGCTTCCAGGACGCCATTGAGCGCCGCAGCGCATCGGCTTCGCCGGCGCTGAAATCGGCCGCCACCATGGCGATCTGCATGACCTGCTCCTGGAAAATGGGCACGCCCAGCGTACGCAAAAGCACGCCTTCCACGGCTTTGCTGGGATAGGTGACGGGCGCCCCGTTGCGCCGCTTCAGGTAGGGATGCACCATCCCGCCCTGGATCGGGCCCGGCCGCACGATGGCCACCTGCACGACCAGGTCGTAGTAGGTGCGCGGCTTCAGGCGCGGCAGCATGCTCATCTGCGCGCGCGACTCGATCTGGAAGACGCCGATGGTGTCGGCCTTGCAAATCATGTCGTAGGTGGGGCCGTCGTTTTGCGGGATTTCATGCAGCGCCAGCGGCCGGCCGCGCCGCTGCGCGACGAAATCCAGCGCGCGGTGCAGCACCGACAGCATGCCCAGGGCCAGGATGTCTACCTTGAGCAGGCCCAGCGCGTCGAGATCGTCTTTGTCCCACTGCACCACGCTGCGGTCGGGCATGGCGGCGTTTTCGATGGGCACCAGGCGGGCCAGGTTGCCGCGCGAGATCACGAAGCCGCCCGGGTGCTGCGATAAATGGCGCGGAAAGCCGATCAGGGTTTCGGCCAGCGCGGCCCAGTGCCGCGCTACGCGGGATTCGGGGTCCAGGCCGCAGGCGCCCAGTGTGCGCAGCATGGCCTGCCTGCCGTCCCACCACTGGTGCGCGCGCGCCACGGCATCGATGATGCCCAGGTCGACGCCCAGCGCGCGGCCGGTGTCGCGCAGCACGCTGCGCGGGCGGTATGAAATGACCACGCCGGTCAGCGCGGCGCGGTGCCGTCCGTATTTGCCGTAGACGTACTGAATGATTTCTTCGCGGCGCTGGTGCTCGAAGTCGACGTCGATGTCGGGCGGCTCGTTGCGTTCTTTGCTGATGAAGCGTTCGAACAGGGCCTGGCTTTGCTCGGGCGGCACCGCGGTGATGCCCAGGCAATAGCAGACCACCGAATTGGCGGCCGAGCCGCGCCCCTGGCACAGGATGTTCCGGCGGCGCGCTTCCTGCACGATGTCGTAGACCGTCAGGAAATAGGGCTCGTATTCCAGTTCGGCGATCAGTGAGAGTTCTTTTTCGATCTGGGCGGCGACGAATGCGGGAACCTCGCCGTGGTAGCGGCCGCGGGCGCCCGCATAGACTTCGCGGCGCAGGTAGCTGGCGGGGGTTTCGCCGGCCGGCACGATTTCGTCGGGGTACTCGTAGCGCAGCGTGCGCAGCGAAAAAGTGCAGCGCTGCGCGATGGCCAGGGTCTGCGCCAGGGCGTCGGACGGGTACAGCGCGGCCAGGCGCAGGCGGGTGCGCAGGTGTTGCTCGGCATTGGCCTGCAGGTCGTAGCCGCATTGCGCCACGCTGCGCTTGCTGCGAATGGCCGCCAGCGTGTCGTGCAGCGGCTTGCGCGAACGCAGGTGCATCTGCACCCGGCCCAGTGCCACAATAGGCAGCGCGGCGGCTTGCGCGGCCTGCTGCACGGCGGCGCGGTGCAGGTCGTCGCGGGCGTGGTGCAGCAGGGTCAGGCCGACCCAGGCGCGCCCCGGAAATGTGCGCGCCAGCCAGGCCGCCTGGCGGGCCAGCACTTCGGCATTGGTGCCGTCGGGCGGCGTCAGGATGGCCAGGCAATCGGGCATGCCGCGCAGGTGCGCATGGGCCGGGCCGGGTGCGGCGATGTCGTCCGCCAGCAGCCGGTATTCGCCCTTGGGAGCGCGCGAGCGGCCCAGCGTGATCAGTTCGGACAGATTGCCGTAGCCCTCGCGGTTCTGCGCCAGCAGCACCACGGTAAGGTCGGGCGAACCGGCGCCGCCGTGCAAGACCAGGGTGCTGCCGATGATGAGCGGCAATTTGCAGGATTCGGCCGCCACGTGCGCGCGCACCACGCCCGCCAGCGAGCACTCGTCGGTGATGGCCAGCGCGGCATAGCCCAGCTGCGCGGCCTGTTTGACCAGTTCTTCGGGGTGCGAGGCGCCCTGCAGGAACGAGAAATTGGACAGGCATTGCAGTTCGGCATAGGGCGGCAGCAGGCCGGGCGGGAACGAAGACGGCGGCATGGCAATCCCTAAGCGTAGCGCCCGTGCAGGAACCAGCGGGCGTGCTCGGTATCGCGTTCGCGGTACAGCCAGTAGCGCGCCGCGGCGGCGTCTTCGGCCACGAAATAATCGCGCACGGTCAGGGCGGCGTCCCACCAGCCGCTTTCGATGCGTTCGGGGCCGCGCACCAGGCGCAAGGGCTGCCCGGCATAGACGGGGCGGTTATGGACGACCTGCAGCGGCACGGGCGGATCCAGCAGCCAGAACGGACGGTCGAGCAGCCCCGGCAGGGCGCCCTGGCCGCCGGGGCCGTCTTGCGCCGCCTGCCAGCCGTTGGCGGTTTCGGGTCGGTGGTCGGCCACGGGCTGCGCATGCAGGACGCGCTCGCGGCCCAGCCGGGCGCTGAGCAGGTCCAGCAGGCGCGCGTGTTCAGCCGGCGTGCCGCCGGGATCGGGAAACAGGCAGGTGCTGGCGGCGGGCTGTTCGACGGTGTCGGCCACGCGCAAGACCAGGGCGATGACCGGCGCCTCGAGCTGCAGGCGGCCGAGTTTTTCGCGCAGCAGGCCCAGCAGGTGCGGCTGTTGCCAGGCCGGCTGGGCCAGGCTCAGGGGCAGCACGGTGGGGGGGCGGGCGTGCCGGCCGCGTTCGTGTTCCAGCACCAGCGTCAGGTGCCGCACTGCGCGCTGCCGGACGGCCAGCCAGCCGCAGAGCTGTTCGAGCAGGCGGCGCGCCGAGGCCAGCACGGCGCCGGCATGCTCGATGTAGTCGGGCAGTTCCAGCCTTTGCCGGAAGCGCGCGGGCGGCTGGATCCAGGCATGGCATTCGGGGATGGCGCCATAGGCCGTGTCGAGCGCCCGGACCAGTTCGGTGCCGCAGCGCCGCTGCAGGCCGGCGCGCGGCAGGCGGCGCAGCGCGCCCAGGGTGCGGCAGCCGATGTCGTGCAGCCAGTCTAGGCGCGGCTGGGCGCTGGGCAGCAGGGCGCAGGGCAGGGCATCCAGCCGGCGCGCCAGGGTGGCGGCCTTCAGCACGCGGCGCGGCGCCCGGGGCGCGGCCTGGCGCGCCAGCAGCCAGGCGCCCTGGGCCGTGGGCGCCTGGCCCATCGAGGCATGCAGGCCCATGGCGCGCAGCGTGGCGGCCACGCGCCGGTGCAGCGCGCGCGGGCCGCCGAAATACGCCAGGCTGGCATCGACCTGCAGCAGCACGGTGTCGGGCTCGGCCAGGGCGATGTCGGGCGTGTATTGCAGCAGGGCCAGCGCCGCTGCGCGCAGGATGCGGTTTTCGGCGGGAAGGTCGCGCGCCAGCAGGGCAATGGACGGCGCCAGGGCCGCCGCGCCGGCGCGCCGCATGCCGGGCTGCAGCCCGGCGGCCGCGGCGGCGGGCGTGAGGGCGGCGATGCGCTCTTGTTCCAGCACCGCGAAGGCCGCGTCACGAGGCCATTGCGGGCGTGCGGCGTCCAGCGGCAGGCAGCGCAGGAAGGCGGCGATCCAGAGGGGCATGGCGGGGCGGTGCGGAAACCGGCGGCGTGGCGGGTTCGAAAACAATGTGCAGCGGCTCGGCACAGGCCGGGCCGCGCCGCTTCAGGATGTGGACCGACAGCCCGCCCGGCGCGGGGGCCAGCGCCAGCCGCAAGGGGGCGGGCGAAGCCTGCTGCGCCGCCGTGGCGGGGCGCAGGGCGAAGCACAGCGTGCTGCCGCCCTGGGCGGCCAGGTGCAGGCGGCGCAGCGCTTCGGGCCGCGTCCTGGGCAGCCAGCAAAGCAGGGCGCCGCAACTGTCGTGCTTGAGGATTTGTTCGGCGGCCCACAGGGCATCGGCGGGGTGTTCGGGCGCCACCCACAGCAACTGGCGGGGGGCCAGGCGCCAGCCCTGCCAGCAGGCCAGGTGCGGCACGTGCGGGGGCCGCACCAGCGCGATGGGCTGGCGGCTGTCGAGCTGGGCTAGGGCGGGCTGCAGCAGGCGGATTTCGCCGACGCCCGGATGCGGGGCCAGCAATTCCACCAACGCACCCGGCGGCCAGCCGCCGCCCGGCAACAGGGCGGACAGCGAGGCATGGCCGGTGGGAACCCCGCGCTGGGCGCCGCGGGCCAGTTGGGTGGCGCGCCACAAAGAGGGGTGGATGTGTTCGGGGGATAGCATTGGGGTGTCTGAAGTTACTGTACAAATATACAGTAATTTGGATTCTTCAGGCGTCACGGCGGCGGGCCGGGCGGTGGCGGGCTTCACGGTGCCGTCCGGGCGCCCCGCCCGCCCAAGAGGCTCGGGACGGTGCCAGAACTCAAATCCAAACCCGCAAATACGCGATCTACAATGACTGGTCAGACCCCAGCCAGAGCACCGCCATGTCCGCCGCCGCCCTAGAATTCCTGCCCGATCCGGGCATCGAGATCAAGCAGTTGTTCATCCTGCTGCACGGCGTAGGCGGGGTTCCGCAGGATCTGCAGCCGCTGGCGCAGGCGCTGCGCGCCGCGTTCCCGCAGGCCGCTATCCTGGCGCCGGCGGGGTTCGAGCCCGGCGATGGCGCGGCCGGCGGGCGGCAGTGGTTTTCCGTGCAGGGGGTCGATGACGGCAACCGCGCCGAACGCGTGGCGCGCGCCCTGCCGGCGCTGGTCGAATACATCCGGGCCGCGCAGGAGCGCCTGGGGCTGCTGCAGTCGGACACCGCGCTGGCGGGGTTCTCGCAGGGGGCCATCATGGCGCTGGAAGCGGTGCAAGCCCACGACGGGCTGGCCGGGCGGGTGCTGGCCTTTTCCGGGCGCTATGCGCAATTGCCGAAAAGCGCGCCGCAATACACCACCATTCACCTGCTGCATGGCGCCGACGACGCCGTCATGGCGGTATCGCATGCCCAGGCGGCCCAGGCGCGGCTGGATGCCCTGCATGGCGATGCCACGATCGACGTGGCCAGCCGCGTGGGGCATGTGCTGCATCCGGCGCTGGTGCAGCGCGCCATCGAGCGTCTGCAGACTTGCGTGCCGCTGCGCAGTTGGGAAGCGGCGCTGGGCCTGAACCAGGCGCCGCCGCAGGGCTCGACGCTGCACTGAAGCCTGAGCGGCCTTCCGTTTTTTCGTGTGAATTGACTCTAGGCGCCAGGCTCGCCTGGCGCCGCGTTGCCTGCCTGCACGGCATCGGCGGTGCTGGCGGGCGGCGTGTCTTGCCAGCCGCCGCCCAGCGCCAGGAACAGGGCGATCTGGTCGGTGCTTAGCGCCGCTTGGGAAGCCGCCAGCGCGCTTTCGTTGCCGGCCAGCGTACGCTGCGCGTCCAGCACGGTCAGGTAGTCGGTCTTGCCGGCCTGGAACAATTGCTGGGCCTGGCCGGCGGCCAGTGCGCTCTGGTCGCGCGCCGCCTGCAGCGCGGCCTCGCGGTCGAGCTGGCGCGCATACGTGACCAGCGCGCTCTCGGTTTCGCGCAAGGCACCCAGCACCGTGGCGTCGAAGCGCGCCAGCGCCGCGCTGGCGCCCGCGCGGGCCTGGGCGATTCGCGCCTGGGCCGCGCCCGTGTTGGGCAGGGTCCAGGAAATCAGCGGACCGATGCTCCAGCTGAACGTGCCGCGCTCGCCCACGATGGCGGCGGGGCCGGCCGAGCCGCCGGACAGGCCCAGCGTAATAGTGGGGTACAGCTCGGCTGTGGCCACGCCGATGCGGGCGGTGGCGGCGGCCAGCGTGCGTTCGGCCTGGCGGATGTCGGGCCGGCGGCGCAGCAGCGCCGCGCCATCGCCCACCGGGATGGGCTGCGCCAGGCGCGGCGGCCGGGCGCAGTCGAGCAGCGTGGCGGGCATTTCGGCGGGGGTATGGCCGGTAAGCGCGGCCAGGCGATACAGGGCGGTGCGCTGGCTGGCCTGGAACGGCGGCAGGTCGGCCTGCAGCTGTTCGAGCTGGCTGCGCGCGCGGGTGACATCCAGCGTGGTGCCGCGGCCGGCTTGCTGCAGGCGCTGCACAGCATCGAGCGAATCGCGCTGCACCTGGACCGAATGCCGGGCCGAAGCCAGCTGCATGCCGGCCGCGCAGATGTCGGCATAGGCGTGCGCCGTTTCGGCCGCCACGGTTACGCGCGCGGCATCGTAGGCGGCCTGGGCCGCCTGCTCGTCGCCGGACGCGGCCTCGATGGCGCGGCGGATCTGGCCGAACAGGTCTACCTGGTAGGCCACGCTGATGCCGCTGGAATACGACCAGCTGTCGGGCGGCCGCACATCGGGCGCGCCGGCCTGCACGCCCGAGACATGCCCGAACGCGGGCGCGGCATTCACGCCCAGCGTGGGCTGCTGCTGCCCGCGCGCCTCGCGCGTGGCGGCCTGGGCCCGCTGCAGGTTGGCCGCGGCGATGCGCAGATCGGTATTGGCCTGCAGCGCCTGGCCGATCAAGGCGTCCAGCGCGGGGTCCTGGTACAGCCGCCACCAGGTTCCGGGCACGGCATCCTGTCGGAACGCCGTTTCACGGGCTTGCAGGAAGCCGGCCGAGGCGCTGGGCCGGTTGACGGCGGCGCTGGCAGGCACCTGGTAGTCGGGGCCGACGGCGGCGCAGCCGGCCAGCGCCAGGGCCAGCGACAGTGCGCACAGAGGGCGGATGTTCATGATGCGTTGACCTCCACCGTGGCGGTCTGGCCGGCCACCAGCCGCACCCCTTTGGGCACCTCGTCGATCTGCACGCGCACGGGGATGCGCTGCGCCAGCCGCACCCAGTTGAAGGTGGGGTTGACGTTGGGCAGCAGGTTGGCGCCGGTGCTGCGGTCGCGGTCGGCAATGCCCATGGCGATGCTCTGGACGTGGCCGCGGATCTGGCGCGAGTCGCCCATCAGCGTAACCGAGACCGCATCGCCTTCGTGGATGTGCACTAGCTTGGTTTCTTCGAAATAGCCTTCCACATAGAACGAGCCGGCGTCGACCAGCGCCATGACGCCGTGCGCCGCGGTGGCATAGGAGCCCACGCGCAGGTCCAGGTTGGTGACCCGTCCGTCGGTGGGCGCCACCACGCGGCTGCGCGCCAGGTTTAGCTTGGCGGTTTCGCGCTGTACCTGGGCCTCGGCCAGCGCGGCCTCGGCTTGCTGCAGACGCGCCTGGCTTTGCTCCAGCGCCTCGGCCGATACCAGCTTGCCCAGCGAGCGGTTGCGGCGCGCATCGCGCGTGGCCTGGTCGCGCGCCACCTGGCGCGCGCGCACCGCAGCCTGGGCCTGGTCATAAGCCAGCTGGAAGCGGGCGCGGTCGATTTCGAACAGGACGTCGCCCGCCTTGACGTCCTGGTTATCGTGCACGGGCACGGCGGTTACCAAGCCGGATACATCGGGCGCGACTTGCACGACATAGGCCTTGACGCGGCCATCGCGCGTCCAGGGCTCGACTTCGTAGTGCGTCCACAGTTGCCAGCCGGCATAGACCGCCGCGCAGACGGTCAGCGCCGTCACGAGAAATTTGCCCACGAGGGGGCGGCGCAGCGTGTTGAGGATGTTCATGGTGCTACTTCAGTACGTAAGGTGAAATCAGGTAAACGCCGTACAGCAATACGACGTAGAGTGCGGCATCGAACAGCGCCGGATGCCACACCAGACGATAGAAACCCGCGCGCGCCAGCAGGCGCCGCGCGGCCCAGGCCACGCCCAGCGTGGCCAGCCCCAGCACCAGCAGCCAGGGGAAATAAATGCCGTAGAAATTGAATTCGCCAATCATGATGCGTGCGCCGGCGGCAGAACGTCGGACTGGTAGTCGGGGGCTTGCGGAAACAGGGCGCGGCGGATGCCCACCAGTGCCACTACGGCGCGGTCGCGCGCGGCCAGCGCGCCCGGCGTGGCCGTGACGCGCGCCAGTGCGCGGTCGATGTCGGCCAGCAGGGCGGGAAAATCGGCGGCGCCGTGGCTGCCTTCCGCCAGGCGCTGCCGGAAAAGCCCGGCCAGCCCGCCCAGCACGGGCCGGATGGCGGGTTCGGCGGCCGGCAGGACGCGCCGCGCGCGCTGCAGTTCGGCGATGTCATTGCCTACGCGCAGGTCTTTCAGCGCATCGGCGGCCAGTTGGTCGTCGGCGCGCTTGGTCATCGCCAGGCGCGGCTGCAGCAAGCCGATGCGGTCGAGCATGCGCAGCGTGTAGGCCGAGCGCGAGGGCGCGCGGCCGGCGCTGGCCAGCGCGGCCAGTTCTTTCCAGTTGGCCGCCTGGATGCGGCGCGCGCTCTGCTCGGCGCTGATGGTGCGGAAGATCGCCGCGATGAGCGCGGCCGTGGCCACGCCGATGAGTTGCGCGGCCATGGTGTCGATGAACGACACCAGGTCGGCGGTGTGGGTGTCGTGCAGCGCCAGTGTGCCCAGAAAACCGAACAGCAGCGCCATGGCCCTGAGGGTATAGGCGGGCCGCGGAATCAGCGCGCCCAGCGTCAGCGCCACTGGCAGGATCGACAGCGCCAGCATCTCGAACGAATGGATGGCGGGCATGATGCCCAGCAGGTACAGGGCCGACAGCGGGATCGAATAAATGGTGTACAGCAGGAACTGCATGATGCCGGGCACGGGGTTGTCCTGCGTCGCGAAGAAGCAGCTGAAGATGGCGGCCATCATGGCGGCGGTGGCGCCGTTGCTCCAGGATGTGCCGATCCAGAAAATGCAGCACACTGATATGGCCAGCGCGGCAGCCAGGGACGACAGCAGGGCCAGGCCATGGTCGTGGTGCAGGATCGAGACGGCGCCCAGGCGGGCCGCGCGCGCATTCTGGCGCGGCGCGCCGGCCAGGCCGGCGCGGATGTCGTGGCGCAGCGCCAGGCAGCGGGCATAGGCTTCGACCAGCTCGCGCAGGCGCGCCACCAGGCTGGCCAGTAGCGCATCGCGCCAGCTCGCGGCCGGGCCGATGTCGGGCGCCAGCTGCACCAGCGCGGCGCGCAGCGTGGCCGCCTGGGCGCGGTCGGCCTGCGGCCCGGCGTCGATCCAGGCGGCGATGTCTTCCAGCACCCGCGCCACCGGTTCGGGCAGGGCGTGCCCGCCTTCCTGCAGGGCGCGCAGGCGGTCGTCCACCGCGGATACCAGCGGCGTCAGGGCGGCCATCTGGTCTTGCATGGCGCGCACGGCGCCGGCGGTCCAGCGGATGTTGCCGGTGTCGAACGGCACATGAGTGGACAACATGCGCAGCAGCGTGATGTCTTCGGCCAGCGCCCGGCGTTCTTTGCCGTGCTGAGCACTGTCGCCCCGGACCAGGGTTTCGCGGATCCAGTTGCGCGCATCGCGCACCGTGGCGTCCAGCCGGGCCATCAGCGGCCCGGCGATACCGCGCGGCAATACCAGGCTGTGCGCCAGCGTGGCGCACACGATGCCCAGGCTGATTTCCTCGACCCGCGCCAACGCGGTGTCGAAGACGGTGGCGGGATCGGTGACGCTGGGAAAGCCGATCATGGCGGCGGTGTAGCCCGCCAGCATGAACAGGTACGAGCGCGGCGTGCGGTCCAGCACCGCGATATACAGGCACAGGCCGACCCAGGTCACCATGGCCAGAATCATCAGCACGGGCGCATTGGACAGGCGCGGCACCAGGTACACCATTACGGCGCTGCCGAAGAACGTGCCGCCCAGGCGGAATACCGCCTTCGAGCGCACCGCGCCCGCCCAGGGCTGCGACACCACGTAGGCGGTGGTCATGGCCCAGAACGGGCGTGACAGGCCCATGGTGTACGAAAGATAAAGCGCCGTTATGGCGCCCACGTAGCACTTGGCCGAGAAGATCAGCTCATCGCTGTTGGGCAGTTTCATGGCCGGCCTTCTTCTTCGGTGGCCGAGGCCGATTGCCGGCCCAGGGTAGTCTTGAGCGTGTCGAAGACGCGCAGGCAGGCTTCCAGGTCGGTGTCGCTGACATTCTTGAATAACTGGCGGCGCAGGGCGGCCAGCACGCATTCGACGCGCTCGCGCAGGGCCTGACCGTCGGGTGTCAGGTGCAGGGTGCGGGCGCGGCGGTCGTTCGGGTCTTCGCGGCGTTCCATCAGGCCGGCCGACACCAGGTGGTCGAGCACGCGCACCAGGGAAGGGCCTTCGACGCCCAGCGCCTCGGCCAGGGCGCCCTGCCGCACGCCGTTGCCCAGGCGGCCGGCGATGATCACGGGCCATGCCGTGGCCTGCGAAAGGCCGTATTCGGACAGGGCGGCATCGGCGGCGCTGCGGTAGGCGCGCGACAGCACCATCAGGCTGGCCGTGGCGGCCATGAGGCGGGAGTCGGAAGGGGATCTCATAGTTTGTATTGTATCCTATTTATTAGCATCCTATCAATATGGGAAGCGCGCAGCGCTTCGGGGGGACCTATTGATCGCTGGCGATGATGATCAGAGCACGGGCCGTTTTGCGGCCCTCGGCCCGCAGGCTGTGCGGCAGATAACCGGGAAAGCGCACGCTGTCGTCGCGTTCCAGCAGCACGGTGTGTTCGCCGAAATGCACGCGCACGCGGCCTTCCAGCACGAAGATCAGTTCGTCGCCGCCGTGGTGGGCGACAGTGCGTTCGCCATGGGTGCCTACTTGCACCACCATGACCGACAGGCCGCTGCCGGTGCCGCCCATGGTGATGGCCTCGTAGGCGTGTTCGCCCGGGTCGGTAGGGGAAGAGGCCATGCGGTGCCGCTCGTCGGCGCGCACGATGTGGATTTCGTCTTGCGGGTCGGTTTCGCCCAGCAGCGCCGACAGCGTGGTGCCCAGAGCTACCGCCACTGTGTGCAGGGAGCCCACCGAGGCGAATTTTTCGCCCCGCTCCAGGCGCGACAGGAAGCCCTTGTCCAGGCCGGTCTGGGCCGACAACTGCGCCAGCGTCAGCTTGCGGCGCCGCCGCGTGGCCCGCATCCGCAGTCCCACCTGCTGGGCATCGGGGGCGGCGGGAGCGGGCGGCGGCAGGCGTTTCGGCGGCATGGGGCGGGCGGCAATCAAGACAGCGAAGGCAGCATGATGCCACTTTTGGCTGGCCGCGGCAGCGCCGGCCTGCGGGTTTCCCCGCGTTGAATGCTTAGGCAATTATTTGTACTTTGGACAACAAGTTGCCTATAAGACAACATAGTTTTGCCATTACCAGGATGATCAAGATGTCGAACTACACTTCCCAGGACAAGGACGCCCTGCGCCGCCGTGTCGATCGCGAAATCGAAGAGCGCGCGGCCCCGCAGGCGGCCTGGACGCCTGCCCAGAAAATGGCGCTGGCTTGCCGCATGCTGGCCGCGCAGGGCCATTGGCATGGCGGCCTGGCCGGCCAGATCACCGCGCGCGGCGAGGCGCCGGGCTCGATTCTGACCTTGCCGTTCGGCATGGGCGCCGACGAGGCGCGCGCCAGCGAGCTGATCCTGATCGACGAAGACATCAACCCGCTGGACGGCAAGTCGCTGCCCAATCCGGCCAACCGCTTTCACGCCTGGGTATACCGGCACCGGTCCGAGGTGCAGTGCATTGTGCACACGCACCCGCCGGCCGTATCGGCGCTGTCGATGGTGGGCGAGCCGCTGGTGGTGGCACACATGGATGCCACGCCGTTCTTCGACGACTGCGCCTATCTGCCCGAATGGCCGGGCCTGCCCATCGGCGACGACGAGGGCGAAATCATCTCGGCGGCGCTGGGTGACAAGCGCGCCATCTTGCTGGCCAACCACGGCATGCTGACAGCCGGTAAATCGATCGAGGAAGCCACGGTCATGGCGATCTGGCTGGAGCAAGTGGCCGCCCTGCAACTGCGCGCCCGCGCCATCGGGCCGGTCAAGCCGGTGCCCGCCGAGCTGGCGCGCGAGTCGCACGATTTCCTGGTCAAGCCGAAGATCCTGGCGCTGACGTTTGCCTATTTCGCCCGCCGCGTCCTGCGCGAGGCGCCCGACTGCATCGAATAAGGAGCCGTGCCATGCAACGTCGTCGATTCCTGACTCTGGCCGGCGCCGGCGGCGCCGCGCTGGCCGCGCCAGCCGTGGCGCAAGAGGCGCCCACCGTCAATTGGCGCATGCCCAGCAGCTTTCCGCGCTCGCTCGATACCGTATGGGGCGCTGCCGAGTTCCTTACCGCGAAAGTGGCCGCGCTGACCGACGGCAAATTCAGCATCCGGCCGTTTTCGGCCGGCGAGCTGGTGCCGCCGCTGCAAGTGCTGGATGCGGTGCAGAATGGCACCACCGAATGCGGCCACACCGCCGGCTTTTATTACCTGGGCAAAGAGCCTGCGCTGGTGTTCGACACGGGCGTGCCGTTCGGCCTGACGCCGCGCCAGCACATGGCCTGGCTGCTGCATGGCGGCGGCCAGGCGCTGGTCGACGAGGCCTACGCCCGTTTCAATGCGCTGGCGATCCCGTGCGGCAATACCGGCGCGCAGATGGGCGGCTGGTTCCGCAAAGAAATAAACAGCCCCGACGATCTGAAGGGCCTGCGCATCCGCACGCCGGGGCTGCTGAGCATGGTGTACGAAAAGCTCGGCGCGATTCCGCAGCAGGTGGCCGGCAGCGATATTTATCCGGCGCTGGAAAAGGGCTCGCTGGACGCGGTGGAGTTCGTGGGGCCGTACGACGACGAGAAGCTGGGCTTCGCCAAGGTGGCGCGCTACTACTACGGGCCGGGCGTGCTGGAACTGGGCGCCAGCCTGTGCCTGGCCATCAACCGCGACAGTTGGGCCAGGCTGCCGCCGCGCTACCAGGAAGCCCTGCGCGCGGCCAGCGCCTGCGCGGCCGACGACCTGTTGGCCAAGTACGACGCCAATAACATCCCGGCCCTGAAGCGGCTGGTGGGGCAGGGCGTCAAGCTGAAGGCCTGGCCGCCCGAGGTCATGCACGCCATGCAGCGCGCCACCCGCGACGTGCTGGACGATTATGCCGCCAAGGACCCGGGCTTTGCCAAGGTGCTGGCGTCGTGGCGCGCATTCCGGGCCGGCCAGCTGCTGTGGGCCAGCGTGAACGATGGCGCCGCCGAGAACTACCTGATGGCCACGCGTGAAAACGGCCTGTAGGGCCGCGCGGAGGTCAGCCGTTGCAATCGGCCCAGCAGTTGGGGGTTTCGTATAGCCGCACGCGCGCCAGGCGCAGCTGTGCGCCGTAATGCCCGTGGTAGTGCGGCGCCAGCGTGGCGAATATGATGCGGGCCAGGTTCTCGGCGGTGGGAATGCAGTCCAGCACCACGGTTTTGTGGCCCGGCAGCGTGTCCAGAAAGCCGCGCACGGCGGTGTCGTCGCGGTAGACCAGGAAGGCGTGGTCCCAGGGATCGACGATATGGCGCTTGGCGATGGCCTTGATTTCGGAGAAATCCATCAGCATGCCGTTGTCGGACGCGCCGGGCGCGTCGACGATGTCGCCCGCCAGCGTGACTTCGAGCACATAGCGGTGGCCATGCAGGTTGCGGCACTGGCTGCGGTGGTCGGGAATGCGATGGCCGGCATCGAATTCCAGCCTGCGGGTCACCGAGATCATCGGCGGCCTCGCGCGGCGCGTGGGTAAGTCATGGAATGCCTATGTATTTGTGGGTTTGCAGGCTGAGCCGCCATTGCGGGTGCTGCAGGCAGTATTGAACGGCCCGTTCGGTATGGGCGGCGCGCGCCGGGCCGTCCATGGGCTGCAGGAAGAAGTGCTGGAAGTCCAGGTGGGCGTAGGCCTCGGGGCGGGCCTCGGCCTGCGGGTAGACCAGCTTGAGTTCGTGGCCGCGCTCGATGACCACCCGCGTGCTGCCCTTGGGGCTGACGCAGATCCAGTCGATGCCGTCCGGCGCGGGCAGCGTGCCGTTGGTTTCGATGGCCACCGTGAAGCCGTGGCCGTGCACGGCCTGCAGCAGCGCCGCGTCCAGCTGCAGCAGCGGTTCGCCGCCGGTGAACACGGCATAGCGGCCTTGCGTGCCGGGGCCCCAGGCCGCCGCAATGGCATCGGCCAGCAGCGCCGCGCTGGCGAACTTGCCGCCGCCCGGGCCGTCGGTGCCGACGAAGTCGGTGTCGCAGAAAGTGCAGGCGGCGCCGGCGCGGTCGGCTTCGCGGCCCGACCACAGGTTGCAGCCGGCAAACCGGCAGAACACGGCCGCGCGGCCGGCCTGGGCGCCTTCGCCCTGCAGCGTTTTGAAGATTTCTTTGGTGGAGTAAGTCATGCAATGGCCGCGGCCTGACGGCCGGCCCTGTCCAAACCGCCATTTTACCGGCATGGCGCCAGTCGCGGCGGCGGGCCGGCTGGCGTAGACTGGCGGCCTATGTCTATGTCCATGTATTACGTCCAGGAAGATCTGTACCTGGACGAGCGCGATATCGAGTTCGGCATGATCCGCGCCCAGGGCGCGGGGGGCCAGAACGTCAACAAGGTATCCAGCGCCGTCCACCTGCGCTTCGATGTGCGTGCCTCCAGTCTGCCGGCGCACATCAAAGAGGCGCTGTGCACGCTGCCCGATCGCCGAGTGTCCAAGGACGGCGTCATCGTGATCAAGGCGCAGGCCTTTCGCAGTCAGGAAAAAAACCGCGCCGAGGCGCTGGAACGGCTGGCCGGGATGGTGCGCGAGGCGGCCCAGCCGGTCAAGCCGCGCCGGCCCACGCGTCCCACCCGCGCTTCGCAGCGCCGCCGCGTGCAGCGCAAGGTGCTGCACGGCGAGGTCAAGCGCCTGCGCGGCAAAGTTACCGGCGACTGAGCCATGCGAAAACCTTCCGCTCGCCACACTTACCTGGGCCTGCTGGCCGCGCTGTATGCCGTGCTGTGGATGGCGCTGGCCATCCACCCCTTCGACCGGTCCGACTGGCTGCTGGAAAATGCGCTGGTGCTGCTGTTCGGCGCGGTGCTGGTGGTGACGCGGCGCTGGTTCGCGTTTTCGCGGGTATCGTACACGCTGATATTCCTGTTCCTGTGCCTGCATGCAGTGGGCGCCCACTACACCTATTCCAACGTGCCGTACGACGACTGGTGGCGCGCCCTGACCGGCCACGGCCTGAACGAGGCGCTGGGCTGGCAGCGCAACCACTTCGACCGGCTGGTGCATTTTTCGTACGGCCTGCTGTTTGCCTACCCGATACGCGAAATTTTCCTGCGTGTGGTCGAAGTGCGCGGCTTCTGGGGCTACCTGCTGCCGCTGGACGTGGCGCTGTCCACTTCGGCGCTGTACGAACTGATCGAATGGGGCGCCGCGTCGCTGTTCGGCGGCCAACTGGGCGCCGCCTACCTGGGCATGCAGGGCGACATCTGGGATGCCCAGAAAGACATGGCTCTGGCCGCTACCGGGGCCTGCATCGCCATGCTGGTGACGGCGCTGGCCAACCGCGGCGCGCGGCGCGACCTGGCGCGCGAGTGGGCCGACAGCCTCAAGCGCTAGGCCTGCGGTTGTTGCGGAAACGGGCCCGGGCAGCTAGCCCGCCGCGGCGCGCATCGGATAGGTGAACCAGGCGAAATGCAGCGTGTTCAGGCCCAGGTGGGCCAGCACCGCCGCGGCCAGGCCGCCATATCGATACGCCACGCCATAGGCCACGCCGGCCAGGCCCGCCAGCGCCACCCAGTGCAGGCCGCCCGCGAGATGGGCCAGCCCGAACAGCAGGGCGGCCGGCGCGATGGCCAGGGCCGCGCCACCGCGCCGGCGGCCCCAGCGGGCCGTCAGTTGCTGCTGTATGTAGCCGCGGAACAGCGCTTCTTCGGCCAGCGTGACCAGCAGGGCGTTATTGGCCAGCCACAGCCAGCCCTGGGCCGGCCACTTGGGCGCCCAGCCCACCAGGCCGGCGGCCAGGGCGATGCCCAGGCAAGCCACGGCGGCGGCCGCGCAGGCGGCCACTGCGGCGCGCAGCGTGGCGGCCGCATCCGCGCCGGCCATGGGCGGCGCCAGCGCCAGCACCACCCAGAACGCCACCAGCGGCTTGTCCAGGTTCAGGTACATGCTGAACGGCGCGGCATCGGCGGTGTAGCGTGCCGCCACGATGGCCTGCGTGTTATGGAAGCCCGGCAGCAGGTGCAGGCCCAGCCCCACGGCCAACGCCACGAACAGGCCGTGGCCCGCCGCAACGCGCCACGGCGGTCCGGGCGCGCGTACCGCCCAGCCCGCGGCCGCCAGCAGCGCCAGCCACAGCAGCGCCACCGGTTCCAGTGCGCCCTGGCTCAGCGCCCAGGCATAGCCCACGCCTAGCGGTATCAGGGCATAGCGACGGGTGGCGGGCGGCCACAACAAGGCGGCGGCAACGCACAGGGCGATCCAGGGAAACAGGGCGGGCAGCGGCATGGCGGCGGCAATACGATGACGGACCGCCAGCGTAGCGCCAAAACGCCCGCGCCGCGACGGGCCGGCGCAGCGCGTGGCTTGCGCCGGCCTGTACATCGCCATTCTGTCTGCCGCAGCCTGAGCCGCGAACCGTCAGGCGTTCCAGGTGAAGGTGCTGGCGCACCGTGCCGTGCGCAGATATCGATACATGGCGGGTCTGCTCGTTGCCGTTGATGCGGGCCGAGACCTTGTAGCGGCCGGCTGGCAATGCGGCGGATGTTTGCGCGGCAAGCGCGCCGGCCGCGGCGGTGTCCCGGACGCGCGGGACAGAAGTACTTAAATCATATTGCTGCGGCGAAGTTCGTCCCGCTCAGGATGGAAGCGGGTGTGTCGGCAAGTATCAGGGCGCCCGTATGCCGCGGGAAGGCTTGTGCAAGGTGTTCTCAGGTGTCTGGCACCTGCGGAGCCAGACACCTGGGGCGAGGCTTTATTCAGCGCGCCATTGAAAGGCCAGGTCGCTGTCGCCGGTGGGCGCGCCGTCGGGCCCGTAGCGGCGTTCGTGCAATTCGCCGCGTCCGTCGGCGTGCAGGGCCAGAACGGTGGATCCGCGCGTACCGTAGTCGGGGCTGATGATGAACGGGCTGCTGAGCAGCCGCTCGCGCGCCAGTCCGATGCCGGTGTCGGGCAGGCTGGCGTCGTCGGCGGGCGTGCGGTCGAACAGCGTGGCGTATAGCGCCGCCAGGTCGGGTTGCGGCGCTTGGCGCAGTACTTGTTCGAAGGCCGCCTTGGTGCGCGCCAGCTTGGGCCAGGGCGTGTCGAGCAAATGGTTGGACACCGCATAGATGCCCGGCGGCAAGGCGCGCGGCGCGCCGTCGCGGTTGCTGACATACCAGGCCGCGGCGACGTCGCCCACGATCAGGTTGAAGCCGTTGTAGCGCGCGCCGCGCTGGTGCACGGCCGCGGTGTAGTCGGCCGGCGACAGCGTGCCGCGCAAGTAGTCTTCGGTCAGCGCGCCGCGCGAGGGCGCGTCGGCCAGAATATGCTGGGGGTCGCGGAAATTGGTAACGACCGCGAAGCGGCCGCGCTCGTCTACGCCCATCCAGGTGCCGCCGGCACGCAGGTCGCGGCCGGCATAAATGGCGGGCCGGCCCGGCCAGGCCGCGGCTGCCTGGGTGGGGCGGGCGTGGAATTCGTCGCGGTTGGCGGCCATCAGTACCGGGACACCGGCAACGCTATGCAGGGCAAGCACGGCAAGACACATGGCGCGTCCCGCTCAGGCGTGCACGAAAGAGGCCTGCCGGGGCCGGGCCAGGCGGAAGTAGTCGTCGGTGCGCATCACGATCGAGGCGTCGAGCCGGCCGGCGTTGAAGACGATTTCGTCGTGCCGGTCGCGCAGGGTGGGGTCGACCAGCAGCGCCAGCTCGGGGTTGAAGGTGAACGGCGGAATCGCGCCGATTTCGCAGCCGGTGAGTTCGCGCGCCTGCTCGTGCGAGGCCAGCGAGGCCTTTTTGCCGCCGGCGGCCAGCGCGATGGCCGCCAGGTCGGCCTGCTTGTCGGCCGGAAACACGGCCAGCACATGCATGCGCTGGTTCGAGGTGATTTTCACGCGGCACACCAGCGCCTTCGCGCCCTGGCTGACGGCGGTGCCGCGGATGGCGGCCACTTCTTCGGACTTGCCGGCGGGCTCGTGCCGCAGCAGGCGGTAGGAAACTTGGTGGTCAGTCAGCAGGGCTTGCAGTTGCAGGAAAACATCCATGACAGGCGGGCGGGGATGGCGGCGGATGCAGGGATGATACGCCTTCCGGCTCGTTCCACCAGCCGCCGCCCAGCGCCTGCAGCAGTGCGGCCGTGTCGGCATGGCGGTCGGCCTGGGCCTGGATGCGCTCGGCGCGGGTGCGCAACTGTTCGCGCTGTGCGTCGAGCAGGGCCAGCTGGCTGACCCCGCCGGCCTGGTATTGCCGGGCCGTGATGCGATACGCGGCCTGGGCCTGCTGCTCGGCTTCGACGCGCGCCTGCAGGATGTCGGCATCGGCCTGCACGGCGCGCAGCGCGTCGGCCACTTGCCGGAAGCCCTGCAGCACCGTGTCGCGATAGGCCGCCGCGGCGCCCTGGTAAGCGGCTTCGGCGGCGCGCTGGCGCGCCCGCAGCTCGCCGCCATGGAACAGCGGCTGGGTCAGGCCCAGGGCCAGGCTCCAGACATTGACGCCGTCGGCGACGTCGCCGGCCCGGGTGCGCTGCGAGCCGAAGCTGCCGGTCAGCGTGAAACGCGGGTAGAGATTGGCGGTGGCCACGCCCACGTCGGCCGCGGCGCGATGCCACAGGGCTTCGGCGGCCAGGATATCGGGGCGCTGGCGGGTCAGCTGCGAAGGCAGGCCCAGCGGCACGTCCAGCGGCAATTGCAGCGCCTGCAGCGGTAGCGGCGGCCAGTCGGCCTGGGCCGGCAGGCGGCCCAGGTACGCCGCCAATTGATGCCGCGTGCGTTCGATGTCCTGTTCAAGCGCCGGCAGCGCGGCGCGCGTCTGCGCCAGCAGCGATTCCTGCCTGCGCACATCCAGGTCGGCCACGCCGCCGGCCTGCTGGCGCTGGCGCACGATGGCCAATTGGCGGGCCTGCGCGTCGAACTGTGCCTGCGTCGCTTCGAGGCGGCCCTGCAGCCCGGCCTGCCGGATGGCCGCCGTGACCACGTTGGCCGCCAGCGTCATGCGGGCCGCCTGCAGTTCGTGCTGCCGGTAGTCGACCTGCGCGCGCAGGCCTTCCAGCGCGCGCCGTTGGCCGCCGAACAGGTCCAGCGTGTACGACACGTCGATCGACGCGTTGTACAGCGTGAAGGGCGCCGGCTGCTGCACGACGGGCACGCCGTAGGCCGAGGGGTCGACTTTTTGGCGCGCGCCGGACAGGTTGGCATCCACCGAGGGCAGGGCGCGCACGCCGGATTCGGCGCTGAACTCCTCCCGCGCCTGGCGCAGGCGCGCGCGGGCCTGTTCCAGCGTGGGGCTGTGCGCCAGCGCTTCGCGCACCAACTGGTCGAGTTCGGGCGAGCGGAACAGCGTCCACCATTGCGCCGGGATATCCATGCCGGCATGCAGGCGCTGCGCCGGCGCCCGGGCGCTGCCCGCGGTGGCGGCGGGCGTGGCCGCGGCGGTGTAGCGGTCGGCCGCAGGCGCGGCGGGCGATTCGAAATCGGGCCCCACGGCGCAGCCGGGCAGCGCCAGCAGCACGGCCAGCACGGCCCAGGCGGCGGCCGGGCGGCCGGCGCGCAATGGGAAGGCAGGGATGGGCTTCATGGGTTCAGTCCAGCGTGCGGCGATAGAACTTCACGGCCAGCGCCATGATCAGGGCGGTGAACAGCAGCAGCGGCCAGACATGCGGCCACAGGTCGGCCCAGCCGTTGCCCTTGAGCAGGATGCCGCGGATCAGGCGGTTGAAATACGTCAGCGGCAGCAGGTTGCCGATGTGCTGTGCCCAGACGGGCATGCCCTGGAATGGAAACATGAAGCCCGACAGCAGGATATTGGGCAGGAAATAGAACATGGTCAGCTGCATGGCCTGCAACTGGTTCTGCGCCAGCGACGACAGTGTGATGCCGACCGTGAGGTTGGCCGCCACGAACAGCAGCGCGGCCAGGTACACGGCCAACAAACTGCCCATCAGCGGCACATGGAACACGTACAGCGCGGCCAGCAGGATGATGGTGGCCTGGATCAGCCCGATGGCGATGTAGGGCACGATCTTGCCGGTCATGACTTCCAGCGGGCGCACCGGGGTGGCCAGCAGGTTTTCCATGGTGCCGCGCTCGCGTTCGCGCGTCATGGCCAGCCCCGTCATCATGACCAGCGTCATGCTCAGGATCACGCCCATCAGTCCCGGCACGGTGTTGTACTGGGCGATCTGCTCTTCGTTGTACAGGCGGTGCACGCGCACCTCGAACGGCGGCTGGCCGCCGGCCAGGTGCGCCAGCGCGCCGGTCAGGTCTTTGCGCGCCACGGCCTGGCTGAGCCGCGCGGCCGCGCCCACCGCCATGCCGGTGGCCATGGGGTCGGTGGCGTCGGCCTCAATCAGCAGCGCGGGCCGCTCGCCGCGCAGCAGGCTGCGGGTAAAGCCGGGCGGGATGTTCAGCACGAACAGCACGCGGCCCTGCGCCAGCGCGGCGCGGCCGGCTTCTTCATTGGGCAGTTCTTCGACGATGCTGAAATAGTCGGACGCCTTCATGGCCGATACGAAGGTGCGCGTGAATTCGCTGTGGTCGGACACGATCACCGCAGTGGGCATCTGCTTGGGATCGGTGTTGATGGCATAGCCGAACAGGGCCAGTTCCATGATGGGAATGCCGACGATCATGCCGAAGGTGATGCGGTCGCGGCGCAACTGCAGGAATTCCTTGAGCACCATGCTCCACCAGCGCGTCCAGGAAAAGCGCCGTTCACGGGCTGTCATGCGCGGCTCCAGTTGTCGGTGGAATGGTTCATCAAGTAGATGAATACGTCTTCCAGGCTGGTGTCGACCGGTTCGAGCTTCAGGTCGCTGCCGGCCACCGCCTGGCGCAGGGTGCGTTCGAGCAGCGCATGGTCTTTGCCGCTGACGTGCAGCGACGAGCCGAAGGCCACGGTCTGGTCCACGCCGGGGCTGCCGCGCAGGCGCTGGCCCAGCGGCACCAGGCCGCGGCCGTGGATGGCCCAGGTGGCCAGCCCCTGCTCGGCGGTGACGCTTTCGGCGGTGCCCTGCGTCAGCAGGCGGCCGTAGGCCAGATAGGCCAGCTTGTGGCAGCGTTCGGCCTCGTCCATGTAGTGGGTGCTGACCAGCACCGAAATGCCGCGCGCGGCCAGGGCGTGCAGCTCTTCCCAGAAGTCGCGCCGCGCGGTCGGGTCCACGCCCGCGGTGGGCTCGTCGAGCAGCAGCAGCTGGGGCTCGTGCAGCAGGCAGGCGGCCAGCGCCAGCCGCTGTTTCCACCCGCCCGACAGCGACCCGGTGAGCTGGTTGGCGCGGCTTTGCAGGCCCAGGCCTTCCAGCGCCTGCTCGACGGCCTGGCGGCGGTCGGGCATTTCGTACATGCGCGCCACGAAGTCGAGGTTTTCGCGGATGGTGAGGTCTTCCCAGTACGAGAATTTCTGCGTCATGTAGCCCACGTGGCGCTTGATGTCGGCGCTCTGGGTCAGGATGTCGTAGCCCAGGCAGGTGCCGCTGCCCGAGTCGGGCGTCAGCAGGCCGCACATGAGCCGGATGCAGGTGGTCTTGCCGCTGCCGTTGGGGCCCAGAAAGCCGTAGATCTCGCCGCGCCCCACTTGCAGCGACACATCGTTGACCACGTGCTTGTCGCCGAAGTGCTTGTTCAGGCCGCGCACGTCGATGACCCGGTCGCCGGCGTCGGGCGGCTTCATGGCAGCGTGACCTCGACGGGCTGGCCGGGGTGCAGGCGCGCCGCGTCGCCCGGGGCCGGGTGCGCTTCGACCATGTAGACCAGCTTGCCGCGGCTGTCGCGGCTGTAGATGACTGGTGGCGTGTATTCGGCCTCGGTGGCGATGTAGCTGATCGAGGCCGGGATGGGCTCGCCGCAGGCGTCGCAGCGCACCTGCACCAGCTGGCCCGTACGCAGCCCGCCCAGCGCGGTTTCGGGTACGAAAAAGCGCAGTTTGATGTTGCCAGGCGGCAGCAGCCGCACCACCGGGCTGCCCGCCGGCACCCATTCGCCAACCCGGAACAGCGTGTCGAATACCCGCGCGGCCCGGGCCGCCGCCACCTGTTTTTGCGCCAGCGCCCAGTCGGCCTGCGCCAGGGCGGCGCGCGCGGCTTCGACCTGGGCATCCTGGGCGCGCAACTGCTCTTCGCGGCCCGGCAGCGCGGCTACCTGCAGCTGGGCGCGCAGTTCGCGCACGCGGGCGGCGCTGGATTGCGCCTGCGCGCGGCTGTCGTCGAGCTGCGCGCGCGCGATGCCGCCGGCGCGGAACTGCACCCGGTCGCGCGCCAGCTGCGCGGCGGCGCGTCCGGCCTCGGCCTGGGCCTGGGCCAGTTGGGCGCGCACCACGTCCACTTCGGGCGGGCGCTGGCCGGTGGCCAGATCCTGCCGCTGCGCCTGGGCGGCGGCCAGGCGCGCGCGGGCCTCGCGCTGCGCCTCGGCCTCGGGATCGGCCTCGAGGGCGAACAGGGGCGCGCCGGCCTCTACCTGCTGCCCGCGCGCGACATGCAGGGTTTGCAGCCGCCCGGCCTGCGACGCGGCCATGTAGACGAATTCGCCTTCGACATAGCCCTGGTAGAACGGCGCGGCATCGTTGCCGCAGGCCGCCAGCCACAGGGGCAGGCAGCCCAGCACCAGGCGGCACCAGACGGGAAGGCGGGGTAGCGCGGGCGGATGGCGGCGGGCAGGCATGGGTCAGCGTCCTTGCCGGGCAGGGGAACGGCGCGCGGCGGGGCGCCGCGTGCGGGATTCGGGCGGGAACAGCCCACCAGTGAGCATGGCGGTGGCGTGGGCGGCAATGGCGTCGGCGTCCAGCCCGGCCGTGCCGCCCTGCGGGGCCCAGAGGCGCTGCCACAGCGCCGCGGTGGCCAGGGGCAGCAGCGTCATGCCCAGGATCGACAGGAACACCAGGCGCGGCTCGATGCCGGGGTTTACCGCACCCTGGCGCTGGGCCGCCGCCACCGCGGCGGCGAAGGCGTGCAGGTGGTCGACGGGCAGGTAGCGAAAGACTTTTTCGCGCAGCTGGCCGCCTTCGTTGACCACTTCGCGCATCCATAGCGGCGCCAGCCAGGGGCGTTCGGCGGCGCACTGCACGATGCGCGCCACGATCTGCGCCACCATGGCGTGCGGCCCGGGCGGCGGCGCGCCGGCGGCATCGGCCGGGGGCAGGGCGGCGGGGGCCCAGACGAAGGCAATGACCGGCGCCAGGCGCTCGGCCACCACTACGTCGATGAGCTGTTCGCGGTTCTTGAAGTAGTAATGCACCATCGCCGGCGTTACGTCGGCGCGCCGTGCAATATGCGCGATGGTGGTGGCGGCGACGCCTTGCGAGGCGAACAGCGCGGTGGCGACATCCAGCATCGCATCGCGGCTGTCGCCGCGCTGCGGGCGGGCGGGGCGGCCGAGCCTGCGGGGCGGCCGTGGGGGGGTAGTGGGCATGCCGGTAGTTTAATTAATTGTTTAATTAATTAAAAGAGGCCGGATGAAGGAAATTCCGGCTCATGAAAAAGGTGCCTGACTCCCGCAGGGTGTCAGTGTTTCACCGCGCATTGCGAGACCCGCCCGGGGATGAAAGCAGGTGCAGCCCGATCGGGGACGCCGCGGAGCTGGCTTTGCCAGTCCGCCAGCGTCGCCCCCTTGAGGGGGAAGCGCGCAGCGCTTCGGGGGTGGGACTTTCACTTCAGGCACCGTGCTATTGAGACAATCGCGGCACACTTCGGTGTCTGACACCCTGCGGGTGTCAGACACCTTGGCTGATGCCGGGCGACCCGCGCGCGGGCGTTTCGGGGCTGCTCAATCCAGCCGGTAATGCGCGGCGGTGCGCGTGAAGTCTTCGACGGTGGCGCGCTGCCAGTCGGCGTCGTGGCCCAGTTCTTCGGCCAGGATGCGGGCCACTTCGGGCGCGGCCAGCAGGGCGGCCTGGCTGTCCAGGAACAGCGCGCGGTTGCGCCGCGCCAGTACGTCTTCGGCGCTGCGCGCCAGTTCGTGGCGGGCGGCGAAGCGCACGTGGGCTTCGGTCAGGCCGCTGGCCTTGACCAGGATGTGCCCGATGCCGGGCAGGGCCCGCAGCGCCGGCAGGTCGGTGCCGTAGTAGCTGTCGGGCGTGCCGCGCGGCGGGGCGTCCGGCAAGGCGGCGCCCGCGCCATGCAGCGGCAGATCGGCGGTGCGGCAGCGCGCCTGCGGCAGCAACTGGTGCTGGATGGCGGTGTCGACCACGTCCTGAGCCATTTTTCGATAGGTGGTCCATTTGCCGCCCGTGACAGTGACCAGTCCGGCGCGCGACACCACGATGGTGTGTTCGCGCGACAGCGTCTTGGTCTCGCCGGTGGCCTTGACCAGCGGGCGCAGCCCGGCCCAAACGCTGGTGACATCGGCGCGGGTGGGCTTGCGGCTGAGGTAGCGCGCGGCGGTCTGCAGAATGAAATCGACCTCGGCCCGGGTGGCCGGCGGGTCCAGCGGCAGGTCGCTGCGCGGCGTGTCGGTAGTGCCGACCAGGGTGTGGCCGTTCCAGGGCACTACGAACAGCACGCGGCCGTCGTCAGTCTTGGGAATGAGAATGGCCTTGTCGCCCGGCAGGAAATCGCGCGGCAGCATCAGGTGCACGCCCTGGCTGGGCGCCACCATGGTCTGCGCCTGCGCGTCGTCCATGCGGCGTACGCTGTCGACCCACACGCCCGCGGCGTTGACCACGCAGCGCGCGCGCAGCGTGTATTCGCCGCCGTCCAGCGCGTCTTGTACCCGCACGCCGTCGATGGCGCCCTTGTCGTCGCGGGTCAGGCCGCTGGCGCGCACGTAGTTGACCGCGGTGCCGCCCAGGTCGAACAAGGTGCGCATCAGGGCCATGGCCAGCCGCGCGTCGTCGAACTGGCCGTCGTAGTACAGCACGCCGCCGCGCAGGCCGCGGCCAGCCACCGACGGCGCCACCGTGGCGGCCTGGGCCAGTGTTTCGGCGCGCGACAGCCAGCGGCTGGGCGAAAGGTTGAGCTTGCCGGCCAACATGTCGTACATCTTCAGCCCGATGCCGTAGAAAGGCTGGTCGAACAGGCCGTAGGCGGGCACCACGAAGCCCAGCGGCCAGGCCAGGTGCGGCGCGTTGCGGTTGAGCAGGCCGCGTTCGTGCAGGGCTTCGCGCACCAGCGCGATATTGCCCTGGGCCAGGTAGCGCACCCCGCCGTGCACCAGCTTGGTGGCTTTGCTGGACGTGCCCTTGGCGAAGTCGGCGGCCTCGATCAGCAGCGTGCGGTAGCCGCGCGCGGCGGCGTCTACCGCGGTGCCCAGGCCGGTGGCGCCGCCGCCGATCACGATGACGTCCCATTGGGCGCTGTCGTTCAGCGTGTCGAGCAGGGCGGCGCGGCTGGGCGCGGGCAGGGATGCAGGGGTGGGATTCATGTAGGGGGAGCGTGGCGGGATGCGGGGCGGTATCAGGCGAGGCTGCGCGGGCCGTCGGCAGGCGCAGCCTCGCCGGGCTCGACGGCGGCTGCCGCGATCTCGCAGCGCACGCCGGATTCTTGCAGGACTTGCGCCAGAGGTTCTTGCGGATACGCGTCGGTGAAGAAGCGGTCGATTTGCGATATATGGGCCAGTTCGACCATGGCCTGGCGCTGGAACTTGCTGCTGTCGGCGGCCAGCCAGACCTCGCGCGATTGCTCGATAATGCTGCGCGCCACGCGTACTTCGCGGAAATCGTAGTCGCGCAGCGTGCCGTCGGCCTCGATGCCGGAAATGCCGATCAGGCCGATATCGACCTTGAACTGGCGGATGAAGTCGACGGTGGCCTCGCCCACGATGCCGCGGTCGCGCGGGCGCACCACGCCGCCGGCCACAATGACTTCGCAGTCGGGGTTGTCGGACAGAATATCGGCCACATGCAGGTTGTTGGTGATGACGCGCAGGCCGCGATGGCGCAGCAGCGCACGAGCGATGGCCTCGGTGGTGGTGCCGATGTTCAGGATCAGCGAACAGCCGTCGGGCACGGCCTGCGCCACGGCCTGTGCGATGCGCTGCTTGGCCTCGGCATGCAGCCCCTGGCGCTTGCGGTAGGCGATGTTCTCGATGGTGGACGCTTCAATGCGCACGCCGCCATGAAAGCGCGACAGCAGCCCGGCTTCGGCCAGCAGGTTGACGTCGCGCCGCACGGTTTGCAGCGTGACGTCGAAGTGGCGGGCCAGGGCTTCGATGGTGGCCGACCCCTGGGATCGGACCATTTCCACCAGGGCGCTTTGTCGAGGATTCAGTGTCATATTCGCATCATAAAACAACAAAAGCGAAAAATAATGACGCGCTGCAAGATTGTTTTTCTTTCGCTTGTTAGGTAAAACGCAAAAAAGCAAAAAACAACGAAAGCGAAGCGCATCCGCCCACCTGGAGGAGAACGATGCAGTTGACGCTGGACCAGATCGCCCTGCAGGCCGGGTCGCAGACCCACCTGTACCCCATGAGCCTGGCCCCGGCGCCCGGCGCCATGACGGTGCTGCTGGGCGCCACGCAGGCGGGCAAGACTTCGCTGATGCGCATCATGGCGGGCCTGGACCGCCCTACCCAGGGCCGCGTGCTGGTCGACGGCGCCGACGTCACGGGCGTGCCGGTACGGCACCGCAACGTGGCGATGGTGTACCAGCAGTTCATCAACTATCCGTCGATGACGGTATATGACAACATTGCTTCGCCCCTGAAGTTGCGCGGCGCCGCCGACATCGCCGCCCGTGTGCAGGCCATGGCCGCGCGCCTGCACATCGACCACTTGCTCAAGCGCCATCCGGCCGAGCTGTCCGGCGGGCAGCAGCAGCGCGTGGCGCTGGCGCGCGCGCTGGTCAAAGCAGCGCCGCTGGTGCTGCTGGACGAGCCGCTGGTGAACCTGGACTACAAGCTGCGCGAAGAGCTGCGCGACGAGCTGGCGGCGCTGTTCGCCGACGGCGGCTCGACGGTGGTCTATGCCACCACCGAGCCGGCCGAAGCGCTGCTGTTGGGCGGCTACACAGCGGTCATGGACGCCGGCGAACTGCTGCAGTACGGACCGGCGGCGCAGGTGTTCCACCAACCCGCCTCGCTGCGCGTGGCGCAGGCGTTCAGCGACCCGCCCATGAACCTGTTCGCCGCGCGCCGCGGTCCAGACGGCATCGCGCTGCCGGGCGGGGTGGCGGCGTCGCGGCCGCTGCCGGACGACGGCGGCGCGGCGCAGATTACGGCCGGCCTGCGGGCCGGTGCATTCCACGTGGCGCCGGCCAGCGGCCGCGTGGCGCTGCCCGGCAAGGTCAAGCTGGCCGAGATTTCCGGGTCGGACACTTATGTGCACGCTATGACGGCGGCCGGCCCCGTGGTGGCGCAATTGCCCGGTGTGCACCGCTACGAACTGGAGGACCCGTTGACCCTGTATTTCGAGCCGGCCAGCCTGTATGCCTTCGACGCCGGCGGCCGCCTGCTGGCCGCCGGCAGCGCCGCCGGAGCAGCCTGATGGCGGCCATTGAACTGGATCTGGCCCATTCGTACGCCAGCGATCCGCAATCCGACGACGACTACGCGCTGCTGCCGCTGCGCTTCACCTTCCGAGACGGCGGCGCGTATGCGCTGCTGGGGCCGTCCGGCTGCGGCAAGACGACGCTGCTGAACTGCATCTCGGGCCTGCTCAGGCCGTCGCAGGGCCGCGTCCTGTTCGACGGGCGCGACGTGACCGGCCTGACGCCGCAACAGCGCAACATCGCCCAGGTATTCCAGTTCCCGGTGGTGTACGACACCATGACGGTGGCGCAGAACCTGGCGTTTCCGCTGCGCAACCGCGGCATGGCGCCGGCGCACATCCGCGAGCGGGTGGGCCGCATCGCCGAGATGCTGGACATGTCGGCGCAGCTGGAGCGGCGCGCCAGCGGGCTGTCCGCCGACGCCAAGCAGAAAATCTCGCTGGGCCGCGGACTGGTGCGCAGCGATGTGTCCGCCGTGCTGTTCGATGAGCCGCTGACGGTGATCGACCCGCACCTCAAATGGCAACTGCGGCGCAAGCTCAAGGAAATCCATCACGAACTCGGGCTGACACTGATCTACGTTACACACGACCAGACCGAGGCCCTGACGTTCGCCGAACAGGTGGTGGTGATGTCGCGCGGCAAGGCCGTGCAGATCGGCACGCCCGACGATCTGTTCGAGCGGCCCGCGCATACCTTCGTGGGGCATTTCATCGGCTCGCCGGGCATGAACTTCCTGCCCGCGCACTGGCGCGACGGCGCGCTGGCGGTGGGCACGCGCCGCCTGTCGGGCCTGCCGGCCGGCACGGCCGAGGCTCTGGCTGAAGCCGGCGAGGTGCGCCTGGGCGTGCGGCCCGAATACCTGCAGCCGTGCACGGCGGGCGCGCAGGGGGCCGTGCCGGTGCGCATTGCGCGCGTGCAGGATCTGGGCACCTATTTGCTGCTGACCGGCGATTTCGAGGGCACCACGCTGCGGGCCCGCGCCCGCCCGGGCAGCGCGGCCGCCGAGGGCGACACGGTGTGGCTGCCGCTGCTGAATCTCCACACCTGCTTCTACCGCAACGAGGAGCGCATTTCATGAAGCCCATCAACCAACGCGCCTGGCTGCTGGTGCTGCCGGTGGTGATCTGCGTGGCGTTCTCGGCCATTTTGCCGCTGATGACCATCGTGAATTATTCGGTGCAGGACATCATCTCGCCTGACCGGCGGGTGTTCGTGGGCACTGAATGGTATGCCATGGTGCTGCAGGACGAAGAACTGCACGGGGCGCTGCTGCGCCAGATCGGCTTTTCGCTGGCGGTGCTGGCCATCGAGATCCCGCTGGGCATCCTGCTGGCGCTGTGCATGCCTGCTTCGGGCTGGCGCGCCTCGGCGGTGCTGGTGGTGATCGCGCTGTCGCTGCTGATTCCGTGGAACGTGGTGGGCACTATCTGGCAGGTGTTCGGGCGCACCGACATCGGCCTGATGGGCGCGGCGCTGACCTGGCTGGGAGTCGACTACCACTACACCGGCGATTCGCTGGATGCCTGGCTGACGGTGCTGGCCATGGATGTCTGGCACTGGACGCCTTTGGTGGCGCTGCTGTGCTATGCGGGCCTGCGCGCCATCCCCGAGGCTTACTACCAGGCCGCGCGCATCGACGGCGCATCGCGCCTGGCGGTGTTCCGCTACATACAGCTGCCCAAGCTGCGCGGCGTGCTGATGATCGCCGTGCTGCTGCGCTTCATGGACAGCTTCATGATCTACACCGAGCCCTTCGTACTGACCGGCGGCGGGCCCGGCAACGCCACCACCTTCCTGTCGCAATACCTGACACAGAAGGCCGTGGGCCAGTTCGACCTGGGCCCGGCGGCGGCGTTCTCGATCGTGTATTTCCTGATCATCCTGCTGCTGTGCTTTATCTTGTACAACTGGATGCTGCGGGCCGGCACGGCAGCCGCCGAGGAGAACGCTCATGGATAAGCGGGGCTCGGCCTGGCGCGCGGCCTTCCTGGCGCTGTACCTGCTGTTCGCCATCCTGCCGCTGTACTGGATGCTGAACATGTCGTTCAAGACCAATACCGAGATCGTCAGCACCTTGACGCTGTGGCCCAGCCATTTCACGCTGGAGCACTACCGCACCATTTTCACCGACCCGGCCTGGTATTCGGGCTACATCAATTCGCTGATCTACGTGGCCATCAACACGGTGGTCTCGCTGGCCGTGGCGCTGCCGGCCGCCTACGCGTTCTCGCGCTACCGCTTCATCGGCGACCGGCATGTGTTCTTCTGGCTGCTGACCAACCGCATGACGCCGCCCGCCGTGTTCCTGCTGCCGTTCTTCCAGCTGTACAGCTCGCTGGGGCTGATGGACACGCACCTGGCGGTGGCGCTGGCGCATCTGGTGTTCAACGTGCCGCTGGCGGTGTGGATACTGGAAGGCTTCATGTCGGGCGTGCCGCGCGAGATCGACGAAACCGCCTATGTAGACGGTTATTCGTTCCCGCGCTTTTTCCTGACGATCTTCCTGCCGCTGATCAAGTCGGGCGTGGGCGTGGCGGCTTTCTTCTGCTTCATGTTCAGCTGGGTCGAGCTGCTGCTGGCGCGCACGCTGACGTCGGTAAACGCCAAGCCCATCGTCGCCACCATGACCCGCACGGTATCGGCCTCGGGCATGGACTGGGGCGTGCTGGCCGCGGCGGGCGTGCTGACCATCGTGCCCGGCGGCATTGTCATCTGGTTCGTGCGGCATTACATCGCGAAGGGCTTCGCGATGGGCCGGGTATAGGAGAGGCCGACCATGTTCCAGTGGATGGTATGGACAACGCCGGTAGCGGTGTTCTTCAGCTGCATCGTGCTGATGCTGGCGGGCATGACGGTGTGGGAACTGAAATCGCCCACGCGGCTGCGCAAGGGCTTCCTGCCCATCGCCACCACGCGCGGCGACCGGCTGTTCATCGGCCTGATGGCCGCGGCCTGGGTCAACCTGGCCTACGTGGGGCTGGGTGAAAAGATGATGGACTGGTTCATGCTGGATGATCCGCCCACGGTGTGGATCAGCTTCGCGGCATCGATGCTGCTGCTGGCGTGGATCATGCGCAAGGGGTAAGTCACAACGAGCTGTAGCGTACGACCGCCGGCCGGCATCTTCCCGGGCCCCGGTCGGCAGCATGGACGGGAAGGTACAACGAGGAGCAAGATCATGAAATTGCGCAGGCAAGCCATGGCGGCGAGCATCGCCCTGATCGGGTGGTCGGTCGCCTGGGCAGGAGTGCCCGAGGCCGAGAAATGGGTCGACTCCGAATTCCAGCCGTCGTCGCTGTCCAAAGACAAACAGATGGCCGAGATGCAATGGTTCATTGACGCCGCGGCCAAGCTCAAGGCCAAGGGCGTCAACGAGATCAACGTGGTGTCCGAGACCATCACTACCCACGAGTACGAGTCCAAGACGCTGGCGCGTGCCTTCACCGAGATTACCGGCATCAAGGTCAACCACGACCTGATCCAGGAAGGCGACGTGGTCGAAAAGCTGCAGACGTCGATGCAGTCGGGCAAGTCCATTTACGATGGCTGGATATCCGACTCGGACCTGATCGGCACGCACTACCGGTACGGCGCCATCCTGCCGCTGTCGGACTACATGGCGGGCGCGGGCAAAGACTGGACCAATCCCGGCCTGGACCTGAAGGATTTCATCGGCACCAAGTTCACCACCGCGCCGGACGGCAAGCTGTACCAGCTGCCCGACCAGCAGTTCGCCAACGTGTACTGGTTCCGCGCCGACTGGTTCGCCCGTCCGGACCTGCGCGAGAAATTCAAGGCCAAGTACGGCTACGATCTGGGCGTGCCCACCAACTGGTCGGCCTACGAAGACATTGCCGATTTCTTCACCAACGACGTGAAGGAGCTCGACGGCAAGAAAATCTACGGCCACATGGACTACGGCAAGAAAGACCCGTCGCTGGGCTGGCGCTTCACCGACGCCTGGCTGTCGATGGCGGGCGCGGCCGACAAGGGCCTGCCCAACGGCATGCCGGTGGACGAATGGGGCATCCGCGTGGCCGACGACAAGTGCACGCCGGTGGGCGCCTCGGTAGAGCGGGGCGGGGCCACCAACAGCCCGGCCGCCGTCTATGCGCTGACCAAGTACATCGACTGGATGAAGAAGTACGCGCCGCCGCAGGCCATGGGCATGACGTTTTCGGAATCGGGGCCGGTGCCGGCGCAGGGCCATATCGCCCAGCAGATCTTCTGGTACACCGCCTTCACGGCCGACATGACCAAGAAGGGCCTGCCGGTGGTCAATGAAGACGGTACGCCCAAGTGGCGCATGGCGCCGTCGCCTTACGGCCCGTACTGGAAGGACGGCATGCAGAACGGCTACCAGGATGTGGGCTCATGGACTTTTTTCAAGTCCACCGACCCCGACCGCCTGGCCGCCGCCTGGCTGTACGCCCAGTTCGTCACGTCCAAGACGGTATCGCTGAAGAAGTCCATCACTGGGCTGACCTTCATCCGCGACAGCGACATCCACAGCGACTACTTCACCAAGAACGCCGACCGCTACGGCGGCCTGATCGAGTTCTACCGCAGCCCGGCGCGGGTGGCCTGGACGCCCACCGGCAATAACGTGTCCGACTATCCCAAGCTGGCCCAGCTGTGGTGGAAGAACGTGGCCACCGCGGTCACGGGCGAACAGACGCCGCAGAAGGCCATGGACAACCTGGCCGAAGAGATGGACCGCGTGATGGCCCGCCTGGAGCGCGCCGGCATGACTCACTGCGCGCCCAAGCTCAACAAGAAGAGCGATCCGTCGAAGTGGCTGTCCGACCAGCACGCGCCATGGAAGAAACTGGCCAACGAAAAGCCGCAAGGCCAGACGATTCCGTACGACCAGCTGCTGCAGGCCTGGAAAGAAGGCAAGGTACGCTGAGCGGCCAACTGCCAAGTGTCTGACTCCCGCCAGGGTGCCAGACACCGTGCTATTGAGACAGCCTGTGCAAGCTTCGGTGTCTGGCACCTGCGGAGCCAGACACCCGGCAAGGCCCGGCAAGGCCGGCCGTTATCGCGCCGTTACATCCGGCAGCACGATCTGCGCCGTGCCCGGCAGCACCCATCGAGCGCATTCCCGCGTGGCGTCGATGCAGCCGCCCTCAGCGTAGACGCCCTGGGGGTCGCGCCGCCGCAGCATGCGCGCCAGGATGTCGCGCAGCGCGGCCGGGTCGGCCAGAGTGCGCGCCACCCGCTCTTCGACAATGGCTTCGTCCAGCACCAGCCGGCCCTGCGCATCCAGGCGCGCGCCGTCGCGCCAGTGGTAGATTTCGACGCACTTGGCGGTCAGCGTGTAGGGCTGGTCGCGCTTCCAGAAGTTGTTGAACAGGCCGCTGCCCAGGTAGAACACCCACGAACCCTCGTAGCCTTCCACGTTGGACGAATGCGCGTCAGGGTTGCGGAACCACAGCCGGTCGCCCGGCACGTAGTAACGGGATGGCAGCGGCGCGTCCATCGAGCCGTATTCGCGCAGGAATACATCGTGGAACGGCCCCGACATGATGGCGCGCGTTTCCCACTGCCGCTGCAGGCTGGCGTACAGCGCCGGATGCGCGGCCTGCAGTTCCAGGGCGATGCCCAGCAGCGTCACGTATTCGGTGGCCCGGTAGCACGAGAACGAATACAGCTTGCCCGACGCTTCGGGCTGGGTGGCTTTTTGCAGGGCCTCGATCAGCGACACGCCCGGTTCGATGGTGAAGCCGCGCGCCTCGTCATAGCGCCAGTAGCCCGCCGGCCGTTCAGCCTGCTCGGTGTCGAAGGCCAGGGCGGTCTTGCGCGCGGCTTGCACGATGTGCTGGCGGATGCGCACGGCGCTGCGCAGTTCGGCGGCATCGGGAAACGGAAAGGCCACCGGCCCCAGCAGCATGGCCAGCAGGATCTCGCGCGCTAGGTCGTCGGTGCGGGTCTCGGTGTCCAGTCCCAGGGCGGTGCACAGTGCGGTAGTGTCGCGCTGTGGCGCCAGGTCCAGCAATACCTGGCTGGGCTCGAAATGCACTGCGCAGGGGCCGTCGGGCACTGCCTGTGCGTAGGGCGCCAGACCCAGATCCTGCAGGAAATCGTGGGCCGCCTGGCGCTCGGCCTGCAGCGCGCCGGCGCTGGGCGCGGCGATGCGGATGCCTTGCCGCGGGGCGGGCTGGCGGGGCGATTCGGATGAGGGCATGCGCGGGCTCCGTGGCGCGGTGCGCGTCCGGTCGGGATGAGGCCGCGCGCGCCGTCAGGCGCCAGATTCTACTGCCGGGCGGGCGCTTGTGGCACACCCGCCGGCAGCAGGCGCGCCAGGGCCTCGGCGTCCATGAAGCGGATGTTGTGGCGCGAGGCGTAGTCGCGCGCCGGCGCCGAGGGGGCGCCCAGCGCCACGTAGATGCTTTCGCCGGCGCCGGCATCGGCCCGGGCGGATTCCAGGCGCTGCAGCGGCTCGACGCCCGTGTGGGCGGCTTTCCAGCGGCGCGCCGCCAGCAGGGCGCGGCCGCCGCCGGCCCGCGTCACTTCGAAATCGGCCGCGCCGCTGCTCAGGCGCCTGATTTCGCAGCCGTCGCGGCGCAGCGCAGCTTCCAGCACGTCGGCAAAGGCCGGCCAGGACAGCGCGGCCAGGGCGGCCGCGGTTTGCTCGACGCGGGCCGGCGAAGGCTTGCCGCGCTGCTTCCAGGCGGCGATGCCGGCGATGGCCAGGAACGGAATGGCCGCAAAGACCGGGAACGGCGCGTAAGCCGGCGGCAGCGCCGCCAGCCCGATGACGATCAGCACGGCCGCCACCAGCAGGCTGATCCACCAGGGGGAACGCAGCAAAATGGCGAACAGCGAGTTCTTGGCCATGAGTTTCATGGATAGTTTCCTGGGCAACAGGGCAGGGTGGATCAGGGAGCCGGCGCGCCGGGCGGCGCAGCCGGCGGGGCCTCGGGCGCAGGAGGGGCGGCGGGAGGGGCGGGCGGTTCGGGCCGCACCGCCGGCGAGCCGTCCGGGGCGCGCGCCATCCAGGCGATCAGCGAGGCGCGCATGGCCTCTTCGACCGACATGTCGATGGGCTGCACCCAGTCGGTCGGCACGAATACGGTATAGCCGCCGATCATGTAGCCCATGGGCAGGTATACCGCCACGCGCTCGCCCGGCAGGAAGCCGTCGGGCAGGCCGGCGGTGCCGCGCCGGGTGATCAGGCCCACCAGCTCGAGCGGCTGGCCGGGAATGCGCAGGATCACCACGTGCTGGGTATCGGTCTTGGCGCTGGGCGAGAAATAATCGGCGAAGCTTTTCAGCGACGAATAAATGCTCTTGACCACCGGCAGGTTGGTAAAAGGCATTTCAACCAGGTGGAACACGCGCTGTATGCGTTCTTTCGACACCAGGTAGCCGATCAGCAGAATGCCCAGCACGCCCAGCGCCAGCCCCATGCCGGGAATGTAGAAACTGCCGATGAACGGGCTGAGCAGTGCCAGCGCCATGCGCTCGGTCCAGGCCAGCACGATGTACAGCAGGTAGATCGTCAGCGCGATCGGCAGTACGGTGATCAGCCCGCGGAAGAAATATCGGTACAGGCGCGTCATGAGATCGGGTCTCCGGTTGGGCGCGGCGGCCTCGGGCTATCAATACTAGTGGCCATGAGTGGGCAGGAACAGGGTTTCCTTGATTTCTTCCATGACCACATAGCTGCGCGATTCCGCCGACGCGGGCAGGCGCTTGAGAATCTCGCCCAGCAGCCGGCGGTATTCGTTCATTTCGGTCAGGCGGGCCTTTACCAGGTAGTCGAAATCGCCCGACACCAGGTGGCATTCCATGACTTCGGGCACGTAAAGCAGTTCCTGCTTGACCTTGTCGAACATGTCGCCGGATTTGGCCGACAGCTTGATTTCAAGGAACACCAGCAAGTTCCGACCCAGGGCGGCGGGATTGACGCGGGCATGATACCCGGCGATGACGCCCTCGCGTTCCAGGCGCTTGACGCGTTCGGAGCAGGGGGTGGCCGACAGGTTGATGCGTTCGGCCAGGTCGGTGATAGAGATGCGGCCGTCGCGCTGCAGGATGTCGAGGATTTTCAGGTCGATACGGTCGAGTTCGCGCATTTCACTCTTGCCGGGCCGCCAGGGCCGGCGCCGCCAGTCGAAAAATAGATTGAAGCGGATGATTTTAGTGCTTTTCACTGCCAGGCCGCTTCTAGACTATTTGAATATTCGTGTGACATGTCTAAATCGGGGAATTCTCATGCACGTCATCGTCCTGGGCAGCGGCGTGATCGGCACCACCACCGCTTATTACCTGGCCCACCAGGGCGCCAGGGTCACGGTGCTCGACCGCCGGCCCGAGCCTGCCTGCGAAACCAGCTACGCCAACGCCGGGCAGGTGTCGCCGGGCTATTCCACGCCCTGGGCGGCCCCCGGCATTCCCCTGAAGGCGCTGAAGTGGCTGTTCCAGAAAGACGCACCACTGGCGATCCGGCCCGACGGCACGCTGTACCAGTGGCGCTGGATGGCCGCGATGCTGGCCAACTGTTCGGCCGGCCGCTACGCCGTCAATAAAGAACGCATGCTGCGCCTGGCCGAATACAGCCGCGATTGCCTGCGCGAGCTGCGCGCCGATACCGGCATCCAGTACGAGGCCCGCACGCGCGGCACGCTGCAGCTGTTCCGCAGCGCCCACCAATACAGCGCGGCGCAGCGCGACATCCAGGTGCTGGAGGCCTGCGGCGTGCCCTACGAACTGCTGGACAGCGCCCGCCTGCAAACCGCCGAGCCGGCCCTGGCCCGCACCGCGCACAAGCTGGCCGGCGGCCTGCGCCTGCCCAACGACGAAACCGGCGATTGCCGCCTGTTCACGCGCCGCCTGGCGCTGCTGGCGGCCGGCCTGGGCGTGGAGTTCCGCTACGGCCAGGATGTCGAAGGCCTGCAAGCCAGCGGAGCCGAGATCCGCGGCGTGCGGGTCGGCGGCGACATCCTGGCGGCCGACCGCTACGTGGCGGCTTTCGGCAGCTATACGCGCGGTTTCCTGGCCCCTCTGGGCTTGCGCCTGCCGGTCTATCCGGTCAAGGGATATTCGCTGACCATACCGCTGGCCCGCGCCGACGCGGCGCCGGTTTCCACGGTGCTGGACGAAACCTACAAGGTTGCCGTCACGCGCTTCGACAACCGCATCCGGGTCGGCGGCATGGCCGAGCTGGCGGGCTTCGACCTGCGCCTGAACCCGGCGCGCCGCCGCACGCTCGAGCACGTTGTCAACGACCTGTACCCCGGCTGCGGCGATATGGCCCAGGCCGAGTTCTGGACCGGCCTGCGCCCCATGACGCCCGACAGCACGCCCATCGTGGGCGCCACGCGCTACGCCAACCTGTTTCTCAATACCGGCCATGGCACCCTGGGCTGGACCATGGCCTGCGGGTCGGGCAAGGTGGTGGCCGACCTGGTCACCGGCCAGCGCCCCGCCATCCGCGCCGACGACCTGGCCCTGTCGCGCTACCACGCCCCGCAGGCGCGCCGCGCCGGCCCCGCGCTGGGCGAGCGCTCCACTGCGTAAGCCGGGGCAGCCTCTGCCTGCTATTGAGACAGCCGCGGCACACTTCGGTGTCTGACACCCTACGGCAGTCAGACACCAGGGCGTGTCCCCCATGCCTTGTGCCACAATCGCGCCATGGCGCCGCGCCGTGGCGGCGCGGGTATTCTGCGGGCAACTCGTGATCCATCTCATCCATACCGCCGACTGGCAGATCGGGCGGCAGTACGGCCAGTTCGACACCGACGACGCCGCCATGCTGGCCGAGGCCCGCTATGCAGCCGTGGCGCGCATTGCCGCGCTGGCGGCCGAGCGGCGCGCCGACGCGGTGCTGGTGGCCGGCGACGTCTTCGATACCCAGGCCGTTTCCGACCGCAGCATCCGCCGCCTGTTCGACGCGCTGTCAGCCTATGCCGGCCCCTGGGTGCTCATCGCCGGCAATCACGATGCCGCGCTGGCCGACAGCGTGTGGTCGCGGGCGCAGCAACTGGGCTGCATCGGCGCCAACGTGCACGTGCCGCTGCGGCCCGGCGTGGTCGACCTGCCCGGCCTGAACCTGGCCGTGCTGGCCGCGCCCCTGACGCAGCGCCACACGTACGATGACACGACCGCCGTGTTCGATACGCTGGCGACCGAGCCGGGACGCACGCGGGTGGGCCTGGCCCACGGCAGTGTGGCCGGCCGGCTGCCCGACGCGGTGGATTCCGCCAACCCCATCGCCGCCGACCGCGCGGCGCGCGCCAGGCTTGACTACCTGGCGCTGGGCGACTGGCACGGCTGCCTGCAGATCGATGCCCGTACCTGGTATGCCGGCACGCCCGAACCCGACCGCTTCCGCGCCAACGCGTCCGGCTGCGTCCTGGACGTGCGGCTGCCCGGCGCCGGCGCCGAGCCTCTGGTCGAGACGCTGCCGGTGGCGCAGTACCGGTGGGCGAACTGGGCCGAATCGCTGTCGCTGCCTTCCGATGCCGAGTCGCTGGCGCACCGGCTGCAGGCGGTTGGCGCCGATGATGTGCTGCGCCTGGAACTGTCCGGCCAGCTGCCGCTGGACACCTGGGATGCGCTGCAAGAGGCCATTGCGCGCGCGGCGGCGCGCACGCGGGCCTTGCTGCTCGATGCCGCCGGCGTGTCCCTGGCGCCCGATGCGCAAGACCTGGCGGCCCCGGGGGCCAGCGGTTATGTGAGCGAGGTGGCCGCGCAGCTGCAGGCGCTGCAGGAAGACCCCGCCCAGGCGCCCGCGGCCAGGCAGGCGCTGCGCCTGCTGGTGCAGTTCCAGCGCGAGCGCGCGGAGGCGCCATGAAGCTGCGCCGCATCGCGCTGGAAGAATTCCGCAAGTTCCGCGGCTCGGCCGTGCTGGACCAGCTGGCCGATGGCCTGAACGTGATCGCCGGCCCGAACGAGGCCGGCAAGAGCACTTTCGTGGCCGCTATCCGGGCGGCCTTCCTGGAGCGCTACAAGACCACCAAGGTGGCCGGTCTGGCGCCCTGGGGATCGCAGGGCGCCAGACCGTCGGTCGAGATCGATTTCGAGCATGGCGGGCACCGCTATCTGCTGCGCAAGGCCTTTCTCAGCCGCGCGCGCTGCGAGCTGCTGGTCGATGGCGGCGCCGAGCGGCACGAGGGCGAAGCGGCCGAAAACGCATTGGCGGGCCTGCTGGGATTCGAGTTTCCCGCCAAGGGGCACAGCCGGCCCGAACACGGCGGCATTCCCGGCCTGCTCTGGATCCAGCAGGGCGAAGGCCAGAATCTGGCCGAGCCCGCGGGCCATGCGCAGGGGCATCTGCGCGAGGCCCTGACGCGCCTGACCGGCGAACTCGCCTCGGCCGACGGCGATTATCTCTACGAGCGCGTCGAGGCCGAACGCGCCGCGCTGCGCGATGCGCGCAGCGGCCGGCCCAAAGGGGCCTATAAAGAAGCCGAAGACGCCAGCCAGCGGGCCGCGCAGGCCGCCGACGCGCTGGCTGCCGCCAAGCGGGCGCTGGATGCCGACGTGGACCGGCTGGCCGCGCTGCGCCGCGATTACGACAAGGCCCAGCAAGAGCAGCCCTGGCTCGACCTGGAGCAGCGCGCCGCGCAGGCGCGCGCGCGCCTGGCCGAGATCGGCCGCGAGCGCGAGGCGCTGGCGGGCCTGCAGCGCGAACTGGTGCAGGCCGATGATACGCTGGCCTTGCTGTATGACCAGGTCGAGCGCGACCAGCGCGATGGCGCGGCGCTGCGCGACTTGCAGGCCCAGGCCGAGGCGGCCGCCGCCGGCCTGGAGCCGGCCCGCGCCGCGCTGCAGCGGGCCCTGCATTTGCAGCAGCAAGGCGACGAACAACTGGTCCGCTGCCAGGCGCAAGTGGCGGCCGCGCAGCAGGCGGCGCAGCGGCGCGATTGCGATGAGCAGTTGCAGCGGCTCGAGCGCGAGCTGCTGCGTCTGGACGAAGCCATTGCCCAGGCAGGCCGGCTGGCGCAGCAGATCCAGGCCCTGCAGCGCAGCGCCGCCGGACTGGCCATCGACGAAGCCGGCCTGCGCGCCCTGCGCGACGCGGAGCAGCGCATCGCGCAGCTGCAGATTCAGCAGCGCGCCGGCGCGACCCGGCTGCAGCATTGCCTGCAGGCCGGACAGCACATCGATATGGAAGGCTCGGCGCTGACGGGCGCGGGCGAAGTGCTGTTGGCCGAAGCCGCCGAATTGCACATTGCGGGGGTCGGCACCCTGCGTATCGAACCTGGCGGACGCGACCTGCCGGCCGTGCTGGCGGCGCTGCACACGGCCCGCGCCGAGCATGAAGGCTTGCTGGCCCGACTGGGGTGCGCTAGCCTGGCCGGCGCCGAAACGCGCGCCGCCGCGCACGAGCAGGTGCGCCGCGATCTGGACATGGCGCGCCAGCATTTGCGGATCCAGGCGCCGGAAGGCATCGAGGCGCTGCAGGCGGCCCAGGGCCAGGCCCACGAGCGCCGCACCCAGTTGCAGGCGCTGCGCGCCAGCCTGCCCGACAGCGCCGCGCCGGTCGACCTGGCGCAGGCACAGCAGGCATTGCGCACGGCCACGGCCGAAGCCGGCCACGCCGGCCAGGAAGTGGTGTCGGCCCGCACCGCGCTGGACACGCAGCAGGCGCGCGCGCAAGTGCTGCAGGCGCAGTGGGCGGCGCGGCAGGGCGAGTTCGACGCCGCCGGGCGCGCCGAACAGCGCGGGCAGCGCGGCGCCAGGCTGGTCGAGGCGCGCGCGCGGCGCGACACGCTGGCGCAGCGCGTCCAGGCGGCGCAGGCGGCCCTGCAGGCGCACCAGCCCGAACTCATCGAGCAGGATGCCCAGCGCTTCGAGCAGTCGGCGGTACTGGCCCGCGACGCGCACCAGCGCCGCCATGCCGAGTTGCTGCAATTGCAGGGCAAGCTGGAACAGGCCCAGGCCCAGGGCCTGGGCGAACAGCTGCTGCAGGCGCAGGCCGATGCCCAGCGGCTGGCCCGGCGGCGCGATGAATTCGCCACGCGGGCACAGGCGCTCGATCTGCTGTGGCAATTGGTAAGCGAGCGGCGCGCCGCGGCAACGCAGCGGTTGCTCGATCCGCTGGCGCGCCGGCTGCAGCATTATGCGAGCCTGCTGTTTCCGGGCGCGCAATGGCGCCTGGACGATGCCCTGATGCCGGCGGCGCTGGCGCGCGGGGGCGGCGACGACGCGATCGAGGCGCTCAGCTTCGGCACGCGCGAGCAACTGGGCGTGCTGGCGCGTCTGGCCTATGCCGACCTGCTGCAGCAGGCCGGCCGGCCGACCCTGCTGGTGCTGGACGACACCCTGGTCCACGCCGACGACAGCCGGCGCGAACTGATGAAGCGCGCGCTGTACGACGCGGCCTCACGCCACCAGGTGCTGCTGTTCACCTGCCATGCCGAGGCCTGGCAGGACATGGGGGTAGGGGTGCGGGAAGTGCCGGCTGCCTGAGTTCAGGCGCCTGTGGGTATTGCGCTGGGGGGGCGTTGGGGAGGGGCGCTGAGGGGTTGCGTTCTAGCCCCGTCCCGCGGCGTCCGGCCGGGCGGTGTCGGCGCACGTGCGTCGGGCTCGGGCGCAACCAGGCGCCCTCGGCCTGCTGCGCAGGCTGCCCCGCCGCCCAACGCGCCGACACCGCCCGGCCGGACGCCGCGGGACTCGATCAGTGAGTCGAACCGCCGCACAGCATCCGTGTCGTTGGTGGCTCGGCCGGGTGTCTGACTCCCGCAGGGTGTCAGACACTGAGGTTTCCCCAGGAATAGTTTTTATAAATCAATAAATTAACTGGGGAATGAGCAAGAAGGTGCGCGCATGGTGCATGCTTTTAGGTGACGAAACCAAAAAAGGATGCGGA
>Ga0222427_100561_pt1 | contig 48205 bp, 40 predicted proteins | sample 2B20Ametagenome_FD_182890 | JGI IMG/M metagenome (GOLD analysis project Ga0222427, IMG submission 182890) | Enriched microbial communities from leaf-cutter ant dump, University of Wisconsin, Madison, United States - 2B20A (version 2) | ecosystem: Environmental > Terrestrial > Nest > Insects nest... | reverse complement strand
GCAGGTCCGCCATGTAGCGGGCGCCGTTGTAGCCGCTGTCCTGCATGGCGCGGATCCAGGCCGGATTGAAGTAGCGCGATTGCAGTTCGCGGCCGAAGGCGCGCGCCAGCGGTTCGAGCCGTGCGGCGCCCGGGCGGCTGTCTTTCAGGTCGGCCACGTAGTGGGCGACTTCCGTGCCGGCGTGTTCGCGTACCGCCATGCCGATGCCGCCGAGGTAGGCGGCCGGCATGCTGGTGTCGAGCAGCCCGTAGGTGTTCGAACTGCGGCTGAAGACGGCGGCTTCCACGCCGGACAACTGGGCGACGAAGCCTCGCGCGTCGGGCGCGCCGTTGCCGCCCTCGCCGTAGGCGTGGCCCAGGCGGTCGGTGTACAGCCTGGACAGGCGGGCGTCGGTCCAGTCGGCCCCGGCCTGCAGCGCGAATTGCGTCGAGGGCGAGTAGGCGCCGGGCGCGGTGGAATAGATGCGGCGGTCGGCGCGCGCGCGGGCCTCGGTAGCCGGCACGCCGGCGGCGGACAATCGCGCCGCGATCGCCAGGCTGTTGGCGCGCACGGCATTGTCGCGCTCGTCCGCGGCCGACGCCAGCCGCGCAGCCTTGGCGAGCATCGCGATCTTGTCGCCGAAGTGGTCGCGATAGGTGCCCGAGGTGGTAACCAGCACGTCCACGCGCGGCCGCCCCAGCGTGGCGCGGTCGTCCAGCGCGACGTCGACGACTTCGCCCCGGGGATTCCACACCGGACGCGCGCCCATCAGCCGCAGGATCTGCGCTTCCACGGCGCCGTGGTTCTGGGTGGATTCGACCGACCAGAGCACGAACGCCACCTTGCGCGGCGCGTGGCCGCGCTCCGCGCGATAGGTGTCGATCAGCGTGTCGGCCATGCGCGAGCCCGTGTCCCAGGCCTCGCGCGTGGGCAGTGAGCGCGTGGCGAAGGTGTAGGGGTTGCGCCCGGGCGGCAGCGCGTCCGGGTTGCGGACGGCGTCGGCCATGGGGCCGGGTTCGATGTAGCGTCCCCTGAGCGCGTCCAGCACGGCATCGGTTTCCTTCGGCGCCGCCGCGATGCGCGCAGCATAGTCCTGGATGCGTTTCGCCACGTCGGCCGGAACCTGCCGGGTGTTCCCGGCGAGCACCGCCCGCACGATGTCAAGCGGCGGAGGTTTCGCCACGTCGCCGGCCAGCATGGCGTGCACCATGCGTGCGGAGACGTCGGTATCGGGAGGCTGGCCCAGCACGTGGCCACCGACCGGCATTACCGCTGCGGAGACCTCGGCAAGGTAGCGGCGCAAGGCAGCTTCCAGTTGCGGCCAGGGCGCGCGCGCCACGTCCAGGTCCAGGGCGCGGGCGTGGCCCGCGGCCAGGCTGCGTACGGCCTGTCTGGCGGAGTCGTCCGCCGGCTGCCCGGCCGCATCGAGCCTGTCGCGCAAGGCGGCCAGCTCGGGGGGCAGGGAGGAGAGGGCCAGGGACGGCATGAAGCCGATGGTCAGCGCGTTGGTGCGCCGCTTGTTGCCGATGCCGCCGTTGGCCTGCAGAGGCGTGGGCTGGATGTGGGGCAGGTCGCCGATCAGGCGGCCGACCCAGTCGTCGCGGGCCGGCCCCTGCTGCTTGCCGGGCATGAGCGACAACTGCGTGAACAGCGGAACATAGGCGTCGGCATGGTAGCCGTGCGTCATCCAGAGATAGAACGCGATGTACTGGTGATGCGGCGGCAAGGCGTCCGTCGACGCCAGCGCGCCGGCGTCCTGCAGATAGCCCCAGACCGGATGCGGCGCGAGGACGACCTTGCCGAAGCGCAGCACCGGAATCACGACCGAGCGCCGGCCGTCCTGGCCCGCATGCACCATGATGCGGCCGGGAGGCGGGCCCCAGCGCGCCTCGGTGGCCTCGCGCAGGGCTTGCGGAAGCTGCCGGTACCAGGCCAGGTACTGCGCTTCCGGAATCGCCACCGCGTCGCCGGACGCCAGGCGCCGCGCCAGCTCGGCCTGGGCGCGCCGGTACTGCGCATCGGATTCGCCGGCATGGCCGGGACCGCCCCACAAGCCGGCGCTCACGTTGGCGCCGTCGCGCGCCATGCGCTGCGCCAGCGCGTCCGCGTCCGGCAGCGGAAGGGCGCCCACGTCGTAGCCTCCGTCCCGCAGCCGCCGCAGCAAGGCGGCCAGGCTGGCCTGCGCATCCAGGTAGCTGTCCGGGTCGCTGCCCACGTCGGCCTGGTCGGCGGCTTCGCTGTGGTACGAGATCACCAGCCGCTTCTGCGCGTTGGGCAGGCGCTGCAGCCTGGTCCAGGCCAGCGCGCGCGCCACGCGCCACGACACCTGTCCGGCCAGCGGTTCGTGCCGCACCGTGCCGTCCGCGAACACGCGCCGCGCGCCGACCATCATGGGCTCGATGATGCCGTTGGCCTCGCTCAGCGCCAGTTGGCCGCTGCGGTCCGGGGCAAAGCCCCCAGGATCGGCGCGCCATTCCGCGGCATCGCGCGTGTAGTCGGTGGCGCAGCCCAGCACCGCGACGCCCAGCGCCCGGGCTTCTTCCACGCCGGCCCGGTGGGCGGCGTAGTCGATCTGGCTGGCGCAGAGAATCAGGGCATCCACCGCGGGCTTGCCGTCGGCGCCGCGCAGGTGGCGCAGCGAGTCATGGCTGTCGCTGCGCCACAGGGGCACCGGCAGCCCGCCCTGGCTTTCGGTCTCGTCGACGAGCGCGTCGATGACCGCGGCGTTGTCGCCCAGGGCCAGGCTGCGGTAGAACACGATGCTGACGCGGGGCCGGCTGTCGGCGTCGGGCAGGCGCTGGCGCGACCATGCCAGATAGGCCTCGACGTCAGGGAAGGTCCCGGCGTGCGCGGGGTGATAGAAGGCGCGCTCGGGATACTCGATGGGCGGTTCGGCCGGACCGGGCAGGCCCAGCAGGCGTGCGCCCAGATAATCGAGCAGGCGCGCGTAGTTTTCGACGGTGCCGTTGCGCCAGTAAACCAGGGCTTGCGGTACGGCGGAGGCCGGGACGTTGCCGCTGACCCATTCGTCGCCGTTGACGACGAGCACGCGGGTCCGTCGCGCCGCCGCGTCGAAGCGGGCCCGGTACTGGGCCAGGCGCGGACCGACGCCTTCGACCACGACCAGGTCGTACGCGGACAGGTCCACATCCTCGATCCCGGGCAGTTGGCCGCCGCCCAGGCCGTAGAGGTCGATCGCCAGGGTGCCGGCGCGGCGGGCCGCGGCGGCGCGCATCAGGGTCGGCTGCTGCGCGAGCTCGATCGAGATGACGGCGATGCGCGGCCGCGAATCGGCGCGCGCCTGCGGTTCTTGCGCAGCCGGGGCAGCGCCGGGCGCCGCCTGTCCCGGGGTGGCGAAGGCGAGCGCGAGCAGGGTCGCGCAGGCGGCGGCCAGCCGGGCGAACCGGCGGCGAATTCGTGGCCGGGCGGGTTCTTGGGGGAAGGCGGGTGTGCGCATAAGGCCTCCTACTTCGCGCCGCCTTCCTGCTCGGGGACGTACACCACTTGTCCGTCCGGCAGGCGGTAGGCGGTGCCCAGGCGTTCGCCCTGCCCGGACAGTTGCCGGTCCGTGACCCGTTCGACCTTCACCTGTTGCTGGGTCTTGCTCACCACTTCGAGTTCGCCGTCGGCGGTCTGTCGCGTCAGCGTCCAGGTCGCGTCGGCGCTGAGCAGGTCGGTCGATCCCAGCACCGAGAACAAGGCCAGGGCCATCGCCACGATGAAGGCCAGGCTGGCGTCGAATAGATTTGCCACGCCGGCCAGCGGGTCGTCGTGATGGGCGGATTCGAGCCGCGAGCGCGTGAACCTCAGGCGGGACTTCATGCGGCGCGCTCCTTCGAGCCGGACGCCGGCGCCGCGCGCAGCGCGCGCTCGGCATGCAGCCGCAAGGCGTCCAGGTCTTCGCGCTGCCAGCCTTCGCGCACCATCGCGATCACATGCGCCACGACGCCGATCGCAATGCCGACGATGGTGGCCGAGAACGCCACCACCATGTGCTCGGCCAGCGCGGGCAGGTCGCCGCGCGCCAGGCCGTTCAGCGCCGCCGCCATCGGGATCAAGGTCCCCATCAGGCCGAGCGACGGCCCCGCACGCACCGCGAAGCGCACGGCATTCAGGCTGCGCAGGCTCGCGTGCTCGGCGCGCGCCAGCACGCGTTCGATGCCCAGGTCGGCGTCGGTATCGCTTGCGGCGGCAGCCGCGTCGATCTCAGCCGCAAGGCGGGCCACCGCCGGCCGTCGGCCGCGCCAGCGGCCCACCGCGCTGCGCGCGAACATGCCCAGCGCGACCAGGGTCCAGGCCGTCAGCAGGACCAGCATGAGCAGAACGGGGGCGAACAACAGTTGGGAGACCTGCTCCAGGACGAACTTGGGATTCATGATTACAGGGCTCGCGTATAGCGCAGGTAGTAGGCGCGGCCGGGCATGGTGTAGTCGGCCTTCTCGTAGTAGTCGCGGTCGAAGAGGTTGGAGACGTCGAACCGCAGGGTGTCTTTGGGCGTGATCTTCCAGCGCGCGCTCAGGTCCACGACCGTGAACGGCTTGTTCTCGAACAGGCCGCCGCGGCCGCCGGTGAAGATGCTGCCCTGGCTGTTGTCGGTGTCGTAGCGGGTATCGACGTGGCGGGCGGTCAGGGTGCCCGACAGCCTGTTGCCGTCGCTGACCGTGAGCGACAGATTGCCTTTCCATTTGGCGACGTTGCGTATCGGCACCGCGCCGCCGGCGTCGAAATCCTCCGCCTGCAGCAGCCGGGTGAAACTGCCCGAGATGCCGATGCGGCCGGCGGGCAGGCCGAACCACGGGCCGGCGTCGTAGGCCAGCCGCGCCTCGATCCCGCGCATGCGGGAGTCGTTCGCGTTTTCGTAGCTGCTGACCCGCTCCGTGGCGGTGTTGCTCACGATCACGGAGCGGATGCGGTCGCGTATGCGCGAATCGAAATACGTCACGTCGGCGTCGAGGCGGCCGTCGGCGTAGCCGAGGCCGATGTCCCAGCTACGGTTGCGCTCGGGCTTGAGGTTTGGATTGCCCATCGAGACGCGGCGTTGCGCGCCCGCATATTCGACGTTTTCCCCGGCGGTTTCGCTGCCTTGCGGCGGCGCGAACGCCGTGCCGGCCGAACCGTGCACCCGCCACGATTCGCTCAGCTTGAAGACCGCGCCGCCGCGCGGATTGAAGCTGGTGAAGTCCGAGGAGCCGGGGCTGTAGCTGGTCTTGTAGGGCGTGGAGCGGGTGCTGGAACGGATCCAGTCGTAGCGGCCTCCCAGCGTCAGGATCAGCCTGTCGTCGAGCCAGTTGCTGCCCCATTCGGCGAAGACGCCGTTGCTGTCGCGGCGTTCGTTGGGACTGTACGGCGCCAGGCGCTGGCCTTGGGCGCCGTAGGAGTAGCGGTCGGCCTCCACCCGCTGCCAGTCCGTGCCGTAGGTGAGCGTCATGCCGTCGGCGAAGGTCCATACGTCCTGGAGCTGATAGCCCAGGTAGCGGGATTCGGTGCGGCTGGAGCGGTAGCGGTCCGCGGCCGCGGGCACCGTGATGTAGTTGTAGTTCTCGCGCGAGGCGTAGGCCGTCGCCGTGATGAGGTGGTCCCGGGGCGTGAGCGTGAACCGCAGGTCGCCGCCGAGCCGGTCGGTCTCGTTGGCGGAGGCGTTGGGCGGATCGAAGCTGACCGGGCCCGGCGCGTTATTGCGCAGGTCGGCCCAGTCGATCGTGGCGTCCACGCGCACCCCATCGGTCAGGTCGCTGCCGATGCGAGCCTTGCCGGAGCTGCGGCGGAAGTCGCTGTTGGGCCGCTTGTCGCCCGCGCCGGTGGTGAAATCGCCGTTCTGGTTCACATAGCCGATCGCCAGGTCGAAGTCGCTGCGGTCGGACAGGGACCCGCCCAGCGCGAAGTCGGTCATGCGCGTGTCGAACGAGCCGTAGCCCACGCCGATCGATCCGCCGATCGGGCCCGTCGACCGGCGCGTGATGATGTTCACGACGCCGCCCATGGCCGAGGCGCCGTACAGCGACGAAGCCGGGCCCTTCAGCACCTCGACGCGTTCGATGCTTTCGGGCGAGAGCGTCGTGAAGCTGGTGGACCCGGAAGGCCGGCCGTCGATCAGCACCAGCGTGCGCGGATTGATCGTGAACTCGAAGTTCGGCCGCATGCCCCGCAGGCCGATACCCGCCAGCCCGTTGGGATACTGGATCACGTCGACGCTGGCGTTTTTCTTGAGCTGGTCGATGAAGCTGCTGGCGACCGTTTCCTGCAGCACCTTGCCGTCCACGACTTCCATCGACGAAGGCACGTTATCGAGACGCTGTTCGTTGCGCGTGGCGGTGACCACGACGGGGTTCAATTCCACCACCTGATTTTCGGCTCCGTCGCCTGGCAGGGCGCTGGCCCCGGGCTGGCGCCCCGGCCCGTCATCGGCGGCATGCGCACCGAACGCCACGCACAGCGCGGCGCCCAGCACCGCGAATCGCCTGCCGTCACGGCGCAGCGGCCTGGCCCGCACATCCTTCCTGTTCATCCTGCTGCTCTCTTGCCCCTATGAATAATTAGTAATGATATAACATATCAAATTCGCTGCGAGATTTTTCATGGAGCGGTGTCAACCGGAGCCGCGGGGCGGGGCGCCTTCGTTCTGGTGGAACCCGGACAAATACATGAGGCGGGCGGACCTGTCGCAGGCCCGCGTCGTTCGAGGGCATCGGCAGGATTCGCACGATGACGGCGCGGCGGATTATCTGGCCGCGCCCGCCTCAGCGGCCGCGCGTCATCGATTCCAGCACGCCGTCACGCCGTATCCATCCGTGGAACAACGCCGCCGCGAGATGCAGCAGCACCGTGGCAAACAGCAGAAAGGCCAGGTAGCGGTGGGCGCCGCGCAGCCAGGCGAACAGAGCGGCATTGGCCGGCGCGATGGGCGGCAGTTGCCAACTGCCCATCATCACCGGATAGCCCCCGGCCGAGACCATGGCCCAACCGATCAGCGGCATCGCGAACATCAGCGCATACAGCAGAATGTGCGAGGCGAGCGCGGCGTGGCGCTGCCATGCCGGCATGCCGGCGGGCAGGGCAGGCACCCCTTTGTACAGCCGCGCGCCCAGACGGATGCATACCAGCACCAGCAGCGCCGCTCCCAAAGGCTTGTGGACCTGCATCAACCATTGATGCCGCTCGGAGACCGAGGCCACCATGCCCACGCCGATGAACAGCATGGCGATAATGCCGATCGCCATCAGCCAGTGCAGCAGGCGGGAAAGCAGGCTGAACTGGGTGGAGGCCCGATGGATTGGATAGTCTGACAGACTCATTGCGCGCGCTCCGTTTGGTTCGAATGGGATGAAGCCCGGGCGTTCCGGGGAGGTCCTTCGCCTGTGCGGCGCTCATAGGAGGTGGCATAGGCGGCCGAACGCGCCGGCAACAGCGGGTCGTCGGAAATGGCCATGCCGCGCGGCAACACGGTGGGGTCGTAATTCACGTCGCGGCATGGGCCTTCGTCCTGCGGAACGCCGCGGGTTATCACGACGGTGCCGGCGTCGACGGTGGGCCGATCTTCCGGCCATTGCCGGGTCGCGTCGCGAGTGGAATCCTCAGCGGTTCCCAGCGTTAGCAGCAGGCGCCAGCGCAAAGGACCTTGCTCCAGGCGCCGCTGCAGATCGGCCTGCAGGTAATCGGCGCCGTGCCCCGGCTCGGCCAAGGGGGCGGCCGCGGCTTCCAGCGGCGCCAGGCGCCAGCGAACGGGTTGCCGCTTGCCTTGCGCATCGACAAGATAAAAGGCGTTCAGGCCGTAATAGCTTTCGGTGGCGTAGCTGGCCGAAGGCTTGGCGGTCTTGGCCCATGCCAGGAATGCCGCGGTCTCGGGATGCGCCGCAAAAAAGGCCTGCATGCGCTGCGGATCGGGCTTGCCCGTCCTGGGATCGGGGCGGGCGGCAAGCTGCTGCTCATAGAACGCCTGCGGCGTGTTCAGGGGGAACACGGGCATGCTGTTCATGCCGGTGCGCCATTGTTCGCCATCTGCGGAGGTGAACTGCAAGGCGAAACTGCGAATGGGAACACTGGAATCGGGCGCAAACGGATTGCCGCCGGGCAGGGCCAGTCGACCCACCACCGGCGTGCTGCCCGATGCGAAAACCGCCGCCGTGGACAGGGATCGCGCCACGCCATTGCTTTCGAAGCGGCCGACGACACAGACTCCTTTTGCATGGTTGCGGCGAAAGCCCGCATGAACCCCGCTATTGGCTTCCAGGGCGTCCACCACCCGTGCCGGGGTCAACCTCTGCGGGTCCAGCCAGCCGCCCACATACGCGAAGGCGGCTCCCGAGAAAAGCACTACGGCGCCGATCGCGCCCAGGCGCAGGCAGGTTTGCCGGGCATTTAGCGGCCTGGCTTCGCTTTTAGGTCCTTGCTGCATGAGGCTCCTTGCCCATGGGGCGCTGAATACCCTAGTAGGACGGCCGGCAAAAAAGATTATTCCCCCAGGGAATAAACCCGTCCGGGGGGCGTCTCACTGTATTGGCCTGTAAGCTTGTGGCGTCACGGGCGCTGGCCTGGACAGGACCCCCGACATGATTCGACCGGTACGCATGCCCATACACGACCCGGTATCCATAGACGACGCAAGGCCGGCGGACGAGTTGTCCGATGCCGTTCTGCGCCAGATGCTGCCGCGCCTGCGGCGGTTTGCCCTGCGCCTGACGCGCGATCCGGCGCAGGCCGACGACCTGGTGCAGTCCACCCTGGAAAGGGCCTTGACGCGCTGGCCCGGCCGCCGCCCGCAAGGCGATGTGCGGGCCTGGCTGTTCACGATCCTGTACCGGCAGTTTCTGGACGCGCAGCGCCGGACGCGCCGATATGCGCGGCTGCTCGACTGGTTCGCCGGAGCCGACGCGGCAGCGCCCTCGGTGGAGCGGGAGGCGATTGCGCGGTCTTCGCTGGATGTTTTCGAGCGCCTGCCCGAGGCCCAGCGCACGCTGCTGTGGCTGGTTTGCGTGGAAGGCCTGAGCTACAAGGCGGTCGCCGACCTGTTCGATGTTCCGCTGGGCACCGTGATGTCGCGGCTGTCCCGTGCGCGCAGCGCCCTGCGCGACCTGCACGAGGGCCAGGCCGGCGAGGTCCACCTGAGGATACTGAAATGAGCAACAGACCTATCGACGATCTGGTCCGCAATGCGTTTGTGGACGGGCAGCTCGACCCCGTGCAGCGGCAAGAGGTGCAAGCCTATCTGCAGGCGCATCCCGAACAGGCGCGCGAGCTCGCCGCCTGGCAGCGCGATGCGCAGCGGCTGCGTGCGATGGCCGGCCAGGACAGCCTGCCGCCCAATCCTGCGCTGGATCCCGCCGCGGTGCGCGCGCGGCTGCGCACCCGCTCGCGGCGCCGCCTGGCGATGGCGGCCAGCCTGGCCATGGCCGTGGCGATAGGCGGCGTCACGGGCTGGAGCGCGCGGGACATGGCTGCCGCGAACCGGGTGCCGCCCATGCAGGACGCGATGCAAGCCTATCGCATGTTTGCCGCGGCGGACGCGCCACGGCCGGACCTGCGTGCCGATGCCGGCGATCTCCAGGCCTGGCTGGACGGCTACTTCGCGCGCGCCCATCGCCTGCCCGACCTGAGCGCCAGCGGCTTCAAGCCCGTCGCCGGGCGCCTGCTGGCCACCGACCAGGGGCCGGCCGCGCTCGTGATCTACGACAATGCCGGGCAGCGCGCCACGTTCTACATCCGCCCGCCCGGACCCGGCAATCAGTTCCTGCCGCAAGGCAGCCGCCGCGACGGCGACCTGCTGGCCCGCTACTGGTCGGGGCAGGGCTACAACTATGCGCTGGTGACGTCGGGCAATGACGCGTCGGGCGCGTCCGCGCCGGTTCCCGACGTCGTGCCCAGTTAGGCGGCTGTGGGCCGCCGGGGCGACAGGCCGCTGCCGCGGCTGCCGGGAGTCATACGCCCGGGCGGGCCTGTTCGGATGCCAGGTAGGCGTCGCGCGAGGGCACCAGGTGGTTGCGGCAGACGGCCATCAGCGCGCCCCGGTCGCCGTCGCGCAGGGCGTGGATCAAAGCCCAGTGTTCCTGCCGCGCGCGCTCGCGGTAGGCGGCGGAGGTCAGCGAGCCGAAGCGGATGGGATGGGTGCGGCGGGCGTATTCCTCGATGGCCTGGCCCAGCACGGCGTTGTCCAGCAGACTGAAGAATTCGTGGTGGAAGCGCTGGTTGCTGCGGAACACGCGGCGCGCGTCGCCGTCGGCGACGGCCGCGTCGTGTTCGCGCTGCACCGCCACCAGCGCCGCCAGCCGCGCCTGCGGCACGGGCAGGGGAATCAGGCTGGCGGCGTGCACTTCCAGCACTTCGCGCAGGGCGTACAGCTCCATGACTTCGCGCGCCGAGAAGGCCCGCACGACGGCGCCCACGTTGCGCTTTTTTTCGACCACGCCCAGCAGTTCCAGGTCGGCCAGGACCTGCCGCACGGCGTGGCGCTTCATGGAAAAGCGCGCCATCAGCTCGTCTTCGGTCAGCCGTTCGCGCGGGTGCAGCCGGCCGAAGACGATGTCTTCCTCCAGGACGGCGACGGCGGTTTGCACGGCGTCGGGTGCCTGCGCTTGCAGGGCGTCGGGCGTGATGGCGTTCATGGGGCGGCGGCCTATTTCTTGGGAACGGTGTCGCGCGTGACGCCGGCGCGCAGGAAATCGAAGTCGACGCCCTGGTCGGCCTGGGTCACCGATTGCAGGAACAGCTTGCGGTAGCCGCGTTCGGCGGCGGGGCGGCTGACCGGCAAGGCCGCGGCGCGACGGGCCAGTTCGGCCTCGTCCACCAGCAGCGAGATTTCGCGGCCGGCCACCGACAGGCGGATCCGGTCGCCGTTCTGAACGTAGGCCAGGGGGCCGCCGATGGCGGCTTCCGGCGTCACGTGCAGCACGATGGTGCCGGCCGCGGTGCCGCTCATGCGGCCGTCGGAGATGCGCACCATGTCCTTCACGCCGGCGCGCGCCAGTTTCTTGGGGATGGGCATGTAGCCGGCTTCGGGCATGCCGGGCGCGCCGGTGGGGCCGATGCGCTTGAGCACCAGGATGTCGTCGGCGGTCACGTCCAGCGCGTCGTCGTCGATGCGCTGCGCCATGTCCTCGGCGTCCTCGAACACTACGGCGCGTCCTTCGTGTTCCATCAGCTCGGGGTTGGCGGCGGACTGCTTGATGATGGCGCCGCCCGGCGCCAGGTTGCCGCGCAGCACGGCCAGGCCGCCCACGGGATAGATGGGAGAGGCGGCCGTGCGGATGACGTCCTGCGCAAAGGGAGGAGGGGCGTCGTCGAGCTCTTCGCCCAGCGTGCGCCCGGACACCGTCAGCGCGTCCAGGTGCAGGTAGGGACGCAGTTCGCGCAGCAGCGCCGGCATGCCGCCGGCATGGTGGAAGTCTTCCATGTAGTGCTGGCCCGAGGGTTTCAGGTCGACCAGCACGGGGGTCTCGCGGCTGATGCGGTCCAGGCCGGCCAGGTCGATGTCGATGCCCAGGCGGCCGGCGATGGCCGTCAGGTGCACGATGCCGTTGGTGGACCCGCCGATGGCGAGCAGCACGCGCAGGGCGTTCTCGATGGACTTGCCCGTCAGGATGCGGTCGGGCGTCAGGCGCGACGCGGCCATGGCCACGGCCGTGGCGCCGGTCCGTTCCGCGACGCGCACGCGGTCGGCGGTGACGGCGGGGGCCGAGGCGCCGCCCGCCACCATCATGCCCAGGGCTTCCGTGATGCAGGCCATGGTGCTGGCGGTGCCCATCACGGAACAGGTGCCCACGCTGGCCACCAACTGGTTGTTGACGTCGGCGATTTCCGGGGCGTCGATTTCCTCGGCGCGGTAGCGGCCCCAATAGCGGCGGCAGTCGGTGCAGGCGCCCACGCGTTCGCCGCGGTGCGAGCCGGTGAGCATGGAGCCCGTGACGAGCTGGATGGCGGGCACGCCGGCGGACGCGGCGCCCATCAACTGGGCGGGCACGGTCTTGTCGCAGCCGCCGATCAGCACCACGGCGTCCATGGGCTGCGCGCGGATCATTTCCTCGGTGTCCATGGACATGAGGTTGCGCAGGTACATGCTGGTGGGCTGCGAGAAGCTCTCGTGCACCGAAATGGTGGGAAAGTCCATCGGCAGGCCGCCGGCCAGCATCACGCCGCGCTTGACCGCTTCGATCAGTTGCGGAGCGTTGCCGTGGCAGGGGTTGTAGCTGCTGCCCGTGTTGGCGATGCCGATGATGGGGCGGGACAGGGCGTCGTCGGTGTAGCCGGCGCCCTTGATGAACGCCTTGCGCAGGAAGAGCGAAAAGCCGGTGTCGCCGTAGTTGGTGAGCCCGCGGGCCACGCCGCGCGCAGCCGCGCCCGCGCTGTCGAAAGGCCCCTGGGCCGGCTTGCCGTGCTTGGTCTCGTCCGTCATTTTTGCTCTCGATAATATTATTGATAATCTGGTGGCAGCATCATAGCCAGCCTTTGAAAGCGCCGGCAAGCGCTTTGTGCGGCGCTTTTTATTGATCTTGTTCAAAGATCAGTCGATAGAAAAATTCTGATTCTTCTATCAAGTGACTGATCCTACACTGGCGCCGTTGACGAGCCGGGCGTCGCTCTCATTCCTATACCCACCCCGGCAGGAGACCTACATGTCAGACCTGCGTCTGCGGCCGCGCCGCGCCGTGCTGTTTTCCCTGTTGGCGCTGTGCGCCGGTGTTTCCGCTCCGGCCCGGGCCGCCGATGCCTATCCGGACAAGCCCATCCGCCTGATCGTTCCGTATCCCCCCGGCGGCGCGACCGACGTGATCGGCCGCGTGCTGGCGCAGGAGCTGACGGGCGCGCTGGGCCAGTCGGTGGTGGTGGAGAACCGCGCGGGCGCCGCCGGCAACATCGGCGCCGACCAGGTGGCGAAGGCGCCGGCCGACGGCTACACCTTGCTGATGGGCGCGCTGACCAGCCATTCCATCAACGCCGCGCTGTATCGAGGCCGGGTCACCTATGACGTGGAGAAGAGCTTCGCGCCGGTGTCCATCGTGGGCACGGTGCCGCTGGTGTTCGTGGTGAATCCGTCGGTGCAGGCGAACACGCTGGCGGAGTTCATCGCCCTGGCCAGGTCCAAGCCGGGCTTCATCACCATGGCGTCGGCCGGCAACGGCTCGCCGCAGCACCTGGCCGGCGAAATGTTCAAGCGCACGGCGGGCGTGGACGTGCTGCACGTGCCCTACAAGGGCAGCGGTCCCGCCATGACCGACCTGATGGGCGGCCAGGTGCTCAGCATGATCGAAACCGTGCCGGCGGCCCAGGCCAACATCAAGGCGGGCAAGCTGCGCGCGCTGGCGGTGACGTCGCCGCAGCGCGTGGACGCGCTGCCGGACGTGCCCACCGCGGCCGAGGCCGGACTGAAGGACTTCGAAGTGAGCTCGATGTTCGGCATCGTGGCGCCCGCCAACACGCCGGCTCCGGTGGTGGACCGCCTGAACGGCGAACTGAAGAAGATCCTGGCCAAGCCGGAGGTCAAGGCATCCCTGCTGAACCAGGGCGCGATCGCCACCTGGACCACGCCGGCCGATGCCGGCGCCCGCGTGTCGGCCGAGGTGGCCCGCTGGACCAAGGTGATCGACGAGGCCGGCGTCAAGGGCGACTGACCGCCAGCCGGCGCAGAGGTTGCGCCGTTGCGTCATCCGCCGGAAGTTCCGCGAGGAATTTCCGGCGATGTTATTTGCGGACGGCTGCGCCGGCCGCGCAACAAGGCATGCGCGAAAGCCAGCGTGCGCGCATCAAACCGCTTGCACCCGCAAAGGTTCGCTGCAGTGCCGCCCTGGGCCGATGCAATATTCCGCAATAAACCCCCGGCGGCCCGATTCGGGGTGGTTGACCCCGAATTGACTACGCCGTAATGTACTTCGCGGGCCATCCTAGGACGGCAGGGGGATACCACAATGACAGAGAACCAGGACGAAAGATCGATCCTGTACGCGCATTTCGGTACACAAAGCCCATATTGGCGCCTGGCCGCCGATAGCGACGCATTCGAGCTCGCCGCGGTCAAGGGCGCCGCCAACATCGCCATGGCGTTGAGGCCGGAACAGGCCGAGGCGATACGCGCGCTGACGGGCATCACGTCCAGCGTGCGCATCGACATCACGCTGTATGGCGACCCGCTGCGCCTCCATCTGGTGGGCCGCAAGATCAACCCCAACGAATGGGCCGGCACCGCATCCGCCCATTCCGATACCGAATCCGTCGCCAAGGACCTGGTCGAGGGCCTGTCCTTCGCCGAGACCGTGGTGTCCGAGGCCAACTCGGTCATCGTCATCGTCGACCAGAACGGCCGCGTGCAGCGCTTCAACAAGCTGAGCGAGGAATACACCGGCAAGCGCGAGCAGGACATCGTCGGCCGCAGCGTCTTCGAGATGTTCATGACGCGCGAAGAGGCGCTCGCCTCGCGCCGCAATATCGCCGAGTTCTACAAGCGCGGCCAGTCCTACGAGGCCGAGCGGGTCATCAACACGGTCAAGGGCCCCCGGCTGTTCCTGTTCCGCAATAAGTTCGTCACCAGCGGCAGCGGCGAAAAGCGCGTCTACCTGATCTGCTCGGGCACCGACATCACGGAAGAACGCCAGGCGCAGGAACGCCTGCGCGTGCTGGCCAACACCGACATGCTGACCAACCTGCCCAACCGCCACGCCATCACGGCGCGGCTGAAGGAGGCGCTGGCGGGCCAGGACGGGCGGGGCGGCGTGCTGTTCCTGGACCTGGACAACTTCAAGCGCATCAATGACCACTACGGCCACGGCTTCGGCGATCACCTGCTCAAGGCGGTGGCGGTGGCCATTTCGGCGTGCCTGTCCGAGGGCCAGACGCTGGCGCGGCTGGGCGGCGACGAATTCATCGTGCTGCAGGAAGCGGCCCAGCCCTGGGAACTCGAAGCCACCGCCCAGCGCATCATCGAGCGCCTGCGCGAACCCTTCCGCCAGGGGCTGATCGAGGTCTACACCAGTTGCTCCATCGGCATCGCCATGTATCCCGACCACGGCGCCGACCTGGACAGCGTGGTGCGCAGCGCCGACATCGCCATGTACGTGGCCAAGGAGGCGGGGCGGCATACCTATCGCGTGTTCCAGCCCGAGATGGACCGCCGCAACGCGGACTACGTCTGGCTGGACACCAATCTGCGCAAGGCCCTGGCCGAAGGCCACCTGATGCTGTATTACCAGCCCAAGCTGGCCGGCCGCACCGGCGAGGTGGACGGCGTGGAGGCCCTGGTGCGCTGGCGCTCGCCCGAGCGCGGCATGGTCTGCCCGGGCGCCTTCATTCCCTATGCCGAAGAGTCCGGCCTGATCTCGCCGCTGGGCGTGTGGGTCATGCGCGAAGCCGCCAGGCAGGCGGCCGCCTGGAAGCGCGACGGCCTGAACATCCGGGTCGCCATCAATATGTCGGCGCGGCAATTGAACGACAAGGGCGTGGTCAGCGAATTCATGCGCGCGATCGGCGACGCCAGCCTGGATCCCTGCCTGCTGGACATCGAGCTCACCGAAAGCTGCCTGATCGAGGACGAAAGCGCGGCCATCGAACTGATCAAGCAGTTCCGGCAACTGGGCGCGCGGGTGCACCTGGACGACTTCGGCACCGGCTATTCCTCGCTGTCGCAGCTCGCCCGCATTCCGCTGGACGCGATCAAGCTGGACGCCAGCTTCGTGCGCGGCGTGAACGAGAACCCGGTGTCGCAGGCGCTGGCGCGCGCCATCGTCGCCGTGGCGCGCACGCTGGAGCTCAAGGTGATCGCCGAAGGCGTGGAAACCACCGAAGAGGCGGTGTTCGTGGATACGCTGGGCGTGGACGCCAAGCAAGGCTATCTCTACGCCAAGCCCATGCCGGCGCCGGAATTCTCCGCCTGGCTGGCCCAGCGTCGCCGGCTGCATCTGATCGCCTGACGCAGCCGGTGCCGCGCCGGGGATCAGTGCATGGTGGCTTCCATTGCGGTGTCGGTGGCGGCGGCGGCGCTGCGGCGGTTCTGCGCAATCACCAGGCGCTCCATGTAGGCGCGGTCCTTGGGGTCGATCGAGAACGCGGCCTCGACCCAATCCTCGGTAATGTCCATCAGCTCGGCGCGCGGCAGGCTCAGCACGCGCTGCCGCGCGCGCAGCATGGCGCGCATGCCGTTGAGCTTGGGCCGCATGGTGTCGATGAAGGTGCGCGTGGCCTTGTAGGCGTCGCCCGGTTCGAACAGCACGTCCACGAGGCCGCGGGCATGGAACCATTCGGCGGTATGGGATTCGCCCGTGCCGATCAGTTCTTCCGCCAGCTTCATGCCGGAACGCCGGGCCACCAGCGAATAGCCGCCCATGCCCGGGAACAGGTTGAAGGCGATTTCCGGGAAGCCCATGCGGGCATTGTTCTGGGCCAGCACGAAGTGGTGGGCCAGCGCGGCTTCGAAGCCGCCGCCCAGCGCCGATCCTTCGATCATCGCGAGCGAGATGGCGCCGGTGTCGAAGCCGCGGGTGGCGGCATGCACGCAATCCACGCAGGCCCTGGCATAGGCCCGCAAGGCCTCGCGCTTGCCGGTGCGGATGGCTTCGGCGAAGAAATTGAGATCGCCGCCGACGTTGTAGATCTGCGGAACCAGCGAGCCCGTGACCCAGAAGTCGATGGGCAGGCCGGAGTCCTTGGCGGCGCGCGCCAGGGTCATGATCTCGTCGATCAATTCATGGTTAAAGCATGGGCGCGGCTGCGCCCGGAGCATCATCCACATGACTCGACGTCCCTCCTCGTAAAACGCGGAGATCTGTTTCAGATTGCCTGCTGCGATGAAGGGGTGGCAGTCCGGATGAATGAGTTGATTCATTTGCTTTCGTCCAATCGATCAAGGTGAGTCGGAGTACTGCGGCTTCAGCCTAATACAGACCTTCCGGGCTCCGTCTCATGCAAACCTCATGCGACTGGCCAGACTTGTCCGTAGGTCAAAGGTCCGAGCGATCGTTGGAAAAAAGCGTGTTTCGCCTCGAGCCGTTCAACCCATCGGCCGATGGCGCGCATGGGTTGAACGGATGAGGGGGCAAGCAAATCCGCGGCTATCGGGGCGATGCGCCGCGCGCCCGCGGCAGCGGGCGAACTCATGCGTAGGGACGAGAGAGGGCGCTCAGGCGATGCCGCCGTTGGCGCGCAGGACCTGGCCGTTGACCCAGCCGGCGTCGGGACCCGCCAGGAACGAGACCACGCCCGAGATGTCTTCGGGCTGGCCCAGGCGTTCCAGTGGCGGCATCTTGGCGTAGTGCTCGATCAGCTCCGCGCTCTTGCCTTTCATGAACAGCTCGGTGGCGACCGGGCCGGGCGCCACCGCGTTGACCGTGATGCGGCGGCCGCGCAGTTCCTTGGCGTACACCTGCGTAAGGCTTTCCACCGCGGCCTTGCTGGCGATGTAGACGGAATAGCCCGGCAGGTTGAGCGCGACGGTGGTGCTGGACACGTTGACGATGGCGCCGCCGTCGGCCAGGCGGGCGCTGGCCTCGCGCAGCGTATTGAAGGTGCCGCGCGTGTTGATGGCGAAGGTCCGGTCGAACAGTTCGTCGCTGGTCTCGGCCAGCGGCTTGATCTCGAGGATGCCGGCGCTGTTGACCAGCACGTCGACGCGGCCGAGTTCCGCTTCCACCTCGCCGAACATGGCGCGCACCTCGTCCGCCCTGGAGACGTCGGCGCGCACCGCCGTGGCGCGGCCGCCGGCCTGCCGGATTTCCTGGACCAGCGCCTCGGCTTCCGCCGAGCTGGAGGCATAGTTGATGCCGACCGCGTGGCCGTCGCGGGCCAGCCGGCGCGCGATGGCGGCGCCGATGCCGCGCGATCCGCCGGTGACCAGGGCAATGCGTTGCGGGGCTTGGGTGTTCATGGCGTTTCTCCTGTGTGTTGGGGGATGAGTCGCATCATGAACTATTTCATGCGGAAGATAATTACTCTATATTCGCTAACATAATTTCATTTACATTAATAATGGAAGCGCCGCCATGGATCGTTTCGAGGAAATGCGGGTGTTCGTGCGCATCGCCGAACGGGGCAGTTTCTCCAAGGCGGCCGAGGACCTGCAGATTCCCCGCCCCACGGTCACCAATCTGATCAAGCGGATGGAGGCGCGCCTGGGCGCGCGCCTGCTCGAGCGCACCACCCGCCAGGTGCGGCTGACGCACGACGGCGAGGCCCACTACCGGCGCTGCGTCCGCCTGCTGGCGGACCTGGAGGAAGCCGACGGCGCGTTCCTGGACACGGCGCCCAAGGGCCTGCTGCGCGTCAACGCGCAAGGCACGCTGGCGCGCTTCTTCGTCATGCCGGGACTGCCCGGTTTCCTGGAACGCCATCCCGGCATCGTGCTGCACCTGGGCGAGGACGACCGCCTGGTGGACCTGGTGCGCGAAGGCGTGGACTGCGTGCTGCGCACCGGATCGCTGCAGGACTCGTCGCTGGTCGGACGGCAGATCGCGCTGATGCCGCAGGTGACCGTGGCAAGCCCGGCCTACCTGGCGCGCTACGGCGAGCCCAGGCGTCTCGAAGACCTGGAGGGTCACCGCGCAGTGGATTATCTGTCCAGCGCCACGGGGCGCAGCCTGCCGCTGGATTTCACGGTGGACGGGCGCAACGTGCAGGTCCGGGCCCGGGCCGCCGTCAGCGTCACGGGAGCCGAGCTCTATACCGGCGCGGCGCTGGCCGGCCTGGGGCTGGCGCAGGTGCCGCGCTACCGCATCGAGCGCGAACTCGCGGCCGGCGAGCTGCGGATCGTGCTGCCCGACGCGCCGCCCGCGCCCATGCCGGTGTCGGTGCTGTACCCGCAGAACCGGCAGGTGTCCGCCAGGGTGCGCGTGTTCACGCAGTGGCTGGCGGAGGTCATCGCGCCGGCCTTTGCCTAGACGATCCCCGTCAGGTAGTACACCGCGATCGCCAGGAAGACCGAGCAGGTCGAGATCAGCGTGATGGCGAAGATATCGCCGTAGGATTGGCGGTGCGTCAGGCCGGTCACGGCCAGCAAGGTGATGACCGCGCCGTTGTGGGGCAGGGTGTCCATGCCGCCGCTGGCCATGGCGGCGATCCGGTGCAGCACTTCCATGGGAATGCCCGCCGCGTTGGCGCTGTCGACGAAGGTCTGCGCCATGGCGGCCAGCGCGATGCTCATGCCGCCGGAGGCGGAGCCGGTGATGCCGGCCAGCGAGGTCACGGCCACCGCCTCGCCCACCAGCGGGTCGGGGATGGCCTTGAGCGCGTCGGCCACCAGCAGGAAGCCCGGCAGCGCGGCGATGACGCCGCCGAAGCCGTATTCGGCCGCGGTGTTCATCGAGGCCAGCAAGGCGCCCGACACCGCGCTCTTGCTGCCTTCGGCGAAATGCGCCCTGATGGAACGGAACGAGAACAGCAGGATGGTGGCGATGCCCGCGATCAGCGCGCCCATGACCGCCCACAGCGCCACCTGGTCCTCGGCGTTGACGGGCATGGGCTTGGGCAGGCCGGGCAGCGCCACTTCGGAACCGGCCGGATACCAGCCCGGGATCCAGCGCGTCAGCAGGTAGTTGGCCACGCCCACCACGACCAGCGGCAGCAGCGCGACCAGCGGGTGGTGGTCGCGTTCGCTGGGCGGCGTGGCCGGTTCGTTGCGCAGGTCCGTGCCATAGGTTTCACCGGCCGCGGCCGCGCGCTTGCGCCGCCATTCCAGGTAGGCGATGCCGGCCGTCAGCGTGAAGGCCGCGCCGATCAGGCCCAGCCAGGGCGCGGCCCAGGTGGTGGTTTCGAAGAAAGTGGTGGGGATGATGTTCTGGATCTGCGGCGTGCCCGGCAGCGCGGTCATCGTGAAGGTGAACGCGCCCAGGGCGATCGCGCCGGGCATCAACCGCTTGGGAATGCCGCCCTGGCGGAACATCTCGGCGGCGAACGGATAGACCGCGAACACCACCACGAAGAGCGACACGCCGCCGTAGGTCAGCACCGCGCAGACCAGCACGATGGCCATGATGGCGCGCTCCGCGCCGATCAGCCTCAGCACCGCCTGCACGATGGCGCGCGAAAAGCCGGACAGCTCGATGAGCTTGCCGAACACCGCGCCCAGCAGGAAGACGGGAAAGTAGAGCTTGGCGAAGCCCGCCATGCGCTCCATGAAGATGCCCGAGAAGACCGGCGCCAGCGCCGAAGGGTCCGTCAACAGCACGGCGCCCATCGCCGCGATGGGCGCGCACAGGATCACGCTATAGCCGCGATACGCCGCCAGCATCAGAAACGCCAGCGCCGCCACCACGATGAACAATCCGGTCATTCAGGACTCCAGGAATGAAGAGATAAGGGGTGAGGGGCTACACCTTACCGCAAGGAGCCTGTCTTTTTCTTGCGCGCGCGGGCGCCGGGGACGTTCAACGGCCCAGCAGCGCCTGGGCCTGCGCGGCGATGTCCAGGTCGATCGCGGCATCGTCGCCGTCGTCCAGGTACCAGGCCGCCGACAGCCCGCACCAGGCCAGCACCCATTGCAGCAGCCGGCGGCGGTCCAGGCCCGCTTGCGCTGCCACGATGTCCAGCCGCCGTTCAAAGCGTCCCGGCACGATGGCCACGGGCGGAACGGGATCCGCCAGGTCGGGGTTGCAGAAGATGTTGGCGTAGTCGAAGGCGCGTTCGCCGTGGAGGCGCTTGGGATCGATCACCAGCCAGCCGCGCTCGCCGAAGTCCAGGATATTGTCGTGATGCGCGTCGCCGTGCAGCACCGCCATGTCCCGCTGGCTGTCGAGCAGCACGCGCGCGGCGCCGTGGCCGTCCCACCAGCGCATCAGCACCCCGCCTTGCTTTTCGTCTTCTTCGTGGGACACCTTGAGCATGGCGGGCCGGCCTTCGTGGCGTACCGGCAGCAAGCGCGCCGCGTGCGTGACGACGGGGGAGCCGTCGGGCACGAGCTTCCAGCGGGCAAGATAGGCGTCGAACACGGAGGGCCCAGCGGGATCGGGCAGATTCATGGCGGCGCCTACAGAGCGGCGGACAGCGCCGCCGCCTTGTGCGCCAGTTCGGCCACGCCGAAGCTCGTGGCCAGCGCGTGGCGGTCCAGGTCTTCGAGCGGCACCCAGCGGGCGTCGCTGGCGTCGTCGCCGGCGACGGGCTCGCCGGACTGCCAGCGGCACAGCACGGCGATCAGGATGAAATGGCGGCGCAGCGCGCCCGCGCCGTCGCGGTCGAAGACGTCGACGGCGTCGAATACCTGCAGCGGTTCGGCGCGCACGCCCGTTTCTTCCAGCAGTTCGCGCGCCACGGCGGCCTCCAGGCGTTCGCCCGCGTCTATCTTGCCGCCGGGAAACGCCCAGCAGCCCGCGTCCGGCGGGTTGGCGCGGCGCACCAGCAACACGTGGCCGTCGCGCACCACGGCGGCGATGGTGGCGGGGATGGGACGTTGCGGCGGGGGCGTGGTCATGCGGGGCTCTTTTCGGTGGGGACAGGCGCTAGCGTACGCCAGGGGCGTCTTAGCGCAAATCCCCGTAGTGCGGCGCCGGTTCCCTGGTGCACACTGTCGGCGGCGCCGACACGAGCGCATCTTATCGAGAACAAGGGGTTGCGGCATGGACACGCCGGACAGGCAGTTGCGCTATTTCCTGCGCATCGCGGAATTGAAATCGCTGTCGCGGGCGGCCGAGGACCTGGACCAGACGCAGTCCGGGCTGAGCCGGCAACTGGCCGCGCTGGAGGCCCACGTGGGCAAGCCCCTGTTCATCCGCACGGGCAGGGGAGTGGAGTTGACCGAGGCGGGCGCCCGCCTGCTGGACGGCATCGCGCCGGCCTACCGCAGCATCGACCGCACGCTGGAGGCCGTGCGCCAGCGCGAGGGCGTGACCCAGGGGACGGTCCGGCTGGCGACCGTGCACACGCTCAGCTATTACTTCATGGCCGAGGTGGTGGCCAGCTTCGTCAGCAGCCATGAACACGTGAACCTGTCCGTCATGGGCCGCAGTTCGCCGGAGGTGGTGGCGCTGGTGGAAAGCGGCAAGGCGGACGTGGGCTTCGTCTACGACGCGGCGGTCGCGTCGGACAACCTGGCGTCGACCACGCTGTTCGACGACGACATGTGCCTCATCGTGCAGGGCGACCAGCCCCTGATGGACAACGTGGACCTGGCCGGCATGAGCCTGCGGCTGGTGGGCTTTCCGCCGCATTATGCGCTGCGCAAGATGATCCACAGCGCGGGCCTGGAGCCCGAGTTCGTGGCCGAGGCCGAAACCATAGACGCCATGCTCAAGCTGGTGTCCTCGGGCGTGGGCGCCTGCATCCTGCCGTCCCGCATTCCCGACAAGTTGCTGCGCGACTACGGCTTGCGCAAGGTCCGCGTCCACAGCCCGATCCTGCGGCGGCGCGTGGTCGCCATCACCCTGGCCAACCGGCAGCCGCTGCCGCTGGTGAGGGAACTGCTGGACAGCGCGCTGCGCATCGCCCTGCAATAGCCCCGGCCGCCGCCCCTGCGGGCGCGTCCGAATAACAGCTATGAGCCTGGCTGCATGGCTCTATCGCGGCGCGGTTTCCATACTGTCCGTACTTCGCGCGGCGTCCGTGGCGCCGATGGCGGAGGGACAGACAGGGGAAGACATGAACACCGCATTACGAGAGAAATCCTATTTCGATACCCGCGCCACGCGGGAAATGGCGCGCCACCTGCAGGCCGTGCCGCGCAGCATCCAGGAAACCATGGCCTATGCCTGTCGCATCCTGGCCATGACCGGGCAGGAGGCCGGCCTGGCCGGGCAGATCAGCATGCGCTCGCAGCGGCCCGGCGCCTATTGGACGCTGCGCTTCGGCCTGGGCTTCGACGAGGCCACGCCGGCGGACTTCATCGAGGTGGACCGCGACCTGCACACGCTGACGGGAGAGGGCATGGCCAATCCGGCCACCCGTTTCCACCTGTGGGTCTACGAGGCGCGGCCCGACGTGCAATCCATCATCCACACGCATTCGCCGTGGGCCTCGGCGCTGGCCGCCGCGCGCCAGCCGCTGGTGATCTCGCAGATGGACATGACGCCGCTGCACGACGATTGCGCCTTCCTGGGCGAATGGCCCGGCGTGCCGATCGCGGACCAGGAGGGCGTGATCATCTCCGAAGCCCTGGGCGCCAAGCGGGCCATCATCCTGGCCCATCACGGCTACCTGACGGCCGGCAAATCCTGCGAAGAGGCGACCTACCTGTCGGTCTACCTGGAGCGTGCGGCGCGCATGCAGATCCGCGCGCAGGCGTTCGGGCCGCTGACGCCGGTGGACGACGCGCTGGCGCGCGAGGCGCACGATTACCTGCTCAAGCCCTCGATCGTCAACGCGACGTTCAACTACTGGGCTCGCCAGACGCACGGCATTCCGCCTTTGCCGCTGCCCGCCGCCTGACGCCCGACGCCGCCTGGCGGCATTCCTCCAGACCTTTTTGGGGAGTCATGATGATGACGACCAAGACCTCGGCCGCGCGCTCGCGCCGCCAATACGTGACGGCCGGACTGGCCAGCATGATGGGCACCACCATCGAGTGGTATGACTTTTTCCTATACGGCACCGCTGCGGCGCTGATCTTCAACAAGATTTTCTTCCCGTCCTTCGATCCCTTGACGGGCACGCTGGCCGCCTTCGCCACCTATTCGGTCGGCTTCTTCGCGCGGCCGCTGGGCGGTGTGATATTCGGCCACTACGGCGACAGGATCGGCCGCAAGTCCATGCTGCTGATCACGCTGCTGCTGATGGGCGTGCCCACCATCCTGATCGGGCTGATCCCCTCCTACGAGCAGATCGGCTACTGGGCCGCCGTGCTGCTGGTGCTGATGCGCTTCCTGCAAGGCATCGCCGTGGGCGGCGAATGGGGCGGGGCGGTGCTGATGGCGGTGGAGCACGCGCCGGAGGGCAAAAAGGGCTTCTTCGGCAGCCTGCCGCAGGCCGGCGTGGCGCCGGGCCTGATCCTGTCGTCCCTGGCGATGGGCGCGGTCGCCTCCCTGCCCGAAGCCGACATGCTGGCCTGGGGCTGGCGCCTGCCGTTCCTGGCCAGCGTGGTGCTGCTGCTGGTCGGATGGTTCATCCGGGTCAAGGTGGCCGAATCGCCGGACTTCGAGCAGATGCGGGAGAAGGGCGCCAAGGTCGAGGTGCCGGTGGCCGAGGTGCTGAAGAAACACCGGCGCGCCTTGCTGGTGGTGGTGGGCGCGCGGCTTGCGGAAGTGACCTGGTTCTACACCGTGGTGACCTTTTCGCTGGCCTATGCGACGGGTACGCTGGGCATTCCCCGTTCGGTCATGCTGGACGCCACCATCTGGGGCGCGGCGCTCGCGCTCTTCACCATGCCGCTGTTCGGCATGCTGGGCGACCGGATCGGCCACAAATGGGTGTTCATGGCCGGCGCCGTGGGCATCCTGGCGTGCGCGCCGCTCTTCTTCAGTTGGCTGGGCACGGGCGACAAGGCCTGGATCGTCGCGGCGGTCTGCGTGGCGGTGGGGCTGGTCTACGCCTGCCTGTACGGGCCCGAAGGCACGCTGTTCTCCAGCCAGTTCCCGGCCCACGTGCGCTACACGGGCATTTCGCTGGCGGTGCAGGTGTCCGGCGCCATCGGCGGAGGCCTGGCTCCCATCGTGGCGACCTGGCTGCTGGCTCAGGGCGCAGGCAGCCCCAAGTACGTGGTCTGGTACCTGAGCATCCTGGGCGTGATCGCGCTGTTCAGCGCCTGGCGCATGCGCAGCGAGGGCGCCGCCGCGCCCGCGATGCGCGTGCCGGCCGCCGCCGACCTGAGGACGCCATGAAGAAGACCATCGACTATTACTTCTGGATGAACTCCGACTGGGCCTACCTGGGCGCCGACCGCCTGGAGGCGCTGGCGCGGCGCCAGGGCGCGGCGATCCGCTACCTGCCGGTGGACCTGCCCGAGGTCTACGCCCGCACCGGCGGGATCCTGCTGGGCCGGCGTTCGCCCGAGCGCCAGGCCTACCGCGTGGCGGAACTGGCGCGCTGGTGCCGCAAGCTGGGCATCCACGTCAATCCGCAGCCGGCCCACATGTGCCCCGACGCCGGCCTGGCGTCGCGCATCGTCATCGCCGCGGACCTCGCCGGCCTGCCGGTGGCCGCGTTGTACCAGGCCATCCTGAAGGCGGAGTGGTGCGACGAGCAGGACATCTCCGACGAGGCCACGCTGCGCGCCGTCCTGCGGCGGCAGGGGCTGGACGCCCCGGCGCTGCTGGCGGCGGCGGCCCGGCCGGAGGCCGAGGCCGCCTATCGGCGGAACACGGACGAGGCCGTCGGGGCCGGCGTGTTCGGGTCGCCCACGTATGTCTACCGGGGCGAGGTCTTCTGGGGCCAGGACCGGCTGGAGATGCTGGAGGAGGCCGTTGCCGGGTAGGGGCAGGGCGGGCCGCGGCTCAGGGCTCCAGGTCCGCCCAGGCCGCTAGGCGGCTTCCGGCCAGGAAATGGGCGGCCCGGACAATGTCCGCGTCATTGCGCCGGTCCTCGGCCATGTAAGGGACCTGGCTGCGGAATTCGCGCCACAGCGTCCCGGTTCCCGTTCCGAGCGCAAAATCGGGCCGCCGGGCCGCGCGCAGGTCCACCGCCTGCGCGGCATGCATCAGTTCCACCGCCAGCAGCGTCGTCAGCCGGTCGACTTGCGCCGCCAGCCTGCGGCCCGTCGCCGGGGCATTCGTCCCCACGTCTTCGATGTTGCCGGCCTGGGGCTGGACGTCGGTCGTCATCGGCAGCGACAGCACCCGGACCTCGGCCGCGAGCGACGACACCGTCTTCTGGATCGGGCCGTAGCCGATGGCGCCATTGCCCGGGCTGAGGAACCGCGGAAGTCCGGTGAACCCTGTGTCGGTCAGCCGGAGCGTGCGCTGGGCCGATAGTTGCGCCACCTGGGTCAAGGCCACGCCCATGGCCTGCAGCGGCAGCGCCCAGGCGCTGGGATCGAAGCCGGCGCTGGGCAGCACCGCGCCGCGGACGGGGCCGTCCGTCACGTAGAACTGCAGCTCATAGGGCTGGGCGTCCTCCGCGGGCTGCGCGTCCAGCGCCACGGTGGGGTTGTCGTCGGAACTATTGATCTGCAGGCGCAGTTGCCGTCCCAGCAGCGACAGCATGTCGCGCGCCGCGCCGTGGGCCTGGCTGGCGGTGCGAAAGCTCAATGGATCCTGCAACGCCCGTTGCGGGTCGTGCCGCCACAGCGAGCTGCCGCGCAGCAGGGCCGCCATGTGTTCGGCCGTGCGCCGCTGCCCGTCATAGGGCCGTTGCGCCTGGGTCGCGGGCAGCACGGGGGCCAGGTTGCCGTCCAGCCCCTCCAGCGACAGCGCGGCGACCGCGTCGGCCTGCGAGAGCAGCCTGGCCGCGTCCACCGCCGCCAGCGACGCGATGGCGGCGCCGTAGGCGTTGGAACTGACTATGGCCAGCGCGTCCTTGCCGAAGGGCTGCACCGGGTCCAGTCCGGCCTCGCGCAAGGCCTGCTCCGCAGGCATGCGCCGGCCTTTGTAGTGGACCTCGCCTTCGCCCATCATCGCCAGCCCGATCTGCGGCAGGATCGTGATGTCGGCCTCTCCGACCGAACCTTCGCCGAACATGACGGGCGTGATGCCGCGGTTGAGGAATTCGGCGTACTGGCGCAGTATAGCGGGCCGCAGGCCGGCGCCGCCGAACAGCGCGGTGTTCAGCCGGATCAGCATCGCGGCCCGGGTCACTTCCTGAGGCGCCTCGGCGCCGTAGGCGGCGCTGTGCGAGCGCAGCAGATTGCGGTTGAATTGCTCGGACAGCTTGCGGACCTCCGGAGAAATCTCGCCGCCCTTGAAAATGGTCTGGTCCTTGTTCAGCCCGACTCCCCGGTTCAATCCGTACACGGGGCGGTCCAGGCGGGCATACGCCAGCAGCAGGTCGTAGGCGCGCTCCGCGCGCCGCATCGCCTCGCTTGCCAGCGTGACGCCGCAGCCTTGCCTGGCCACGGATTCGACCTGCTCCAAGGTGAGCGAATGGCCGTCCAGCGCGACGGGTTCGCAGGCGGCCGAAGCGACGCCAGCCGGCGCGATGCAGGCGGCGAGCAGCAGCGCGGCGATGGAAGGGACCCGGCGGCGAGGCGGGGGGGCGGCCCCGAACGAACGGACAGGCGCGTAAGGCGGATTCGGCATGGACATTGCGGCTCCTGGCAAGGCGGAAAATCGGGCGCAGCGGCGCCGCGGGCCGCCGGGCGGCCCGAACGTCGCGTCGATGCGGGAGAGAAAGCCGGGCGGCTAGGGCTGGCCTTGGGCGCGCAGCGGCAGGCGGAGCAGGTCCTGGCCCAATACGACCGGTCCCTGGAAGGTCTGGCGCGCCTGCAGCCAATGCTCCGCGGGGGCGTCGCCCGGCACCAGGTGCGACAGCACCAGCGTCTTGACCCCCGCGCGGGTGGCCACCTGGCCCACTTGCTGCGGCGTGGTGTGCGCTTCCAGCAGTTGCCTGGCCAATGCCTGCTGGCGCGCGTCCCAGGGCTTGGCGCCGACGATGTGGTCGACCCAGGCCGGATCGATCGCTTCATGCACCAGAACGTCCGCGCCGCGCGCCAGCTTGATCAGGTTTTCGCTGACCGCGGTATCGCCGGAGAACACCACCGAGCCCGCCGCGGTATCGAAGCGGTACGCGAAGTTCGGATAGACCAGCCCGTGCGGCACCAGGATGGCGCTGACCTTCACGCGCTCGTCCTGCCAGACGGCGAACGGTTCCATCGGCGGGGCGGGGTCGGCGTTGGGGTCCTCGACCGCGCCGGCGGGCACGGCAATATCGTGGGCCTGGAAAAACTGCCGGATATCCGGCACGCCTTCGCTGCGCACGCGTATGTTCAGGTCGGCCGACATGCCGGCAATGACCGATTCGACCAGGTCGCGGGTGCCGGCGGAGGGATTCTCGGCATGGATCACCGGGTCGTCCTTCATGCCCGGCGCCAGCGGCGGCAGGACGCCGCGCCGGCCGGGCCCGTAGATCTGCATCGAGGCCTTGGCGCGGCGCCGGGCGCTCGGATCGTACATGAGGAGGTTCGCCAGGTCGATGATGTGGTCGGTGTGCAGGTGCGTGAAGAACACGGCCTGCTCCGCGCCGGGCTTGACGCCGGCGCGGCGTAGCTGCCGGTACGCGCCCGAACCCAGGTCGACGATATAGGCCCGCCCGTCCACCAGCACGGCCGAAGAAATCCCGTGGGGCGAGGCGTCGCCGTACCAGGTCGGCCCGCCGGCCACGCCCAGCAGCACCAGTTCGGTCGCGCCGGCCGGCTCGGCCGCAAGCGGCGCGGAGCAGAAACCGGCCAGCGCAAGCGCCGCGGCTGCGATCAGTGTCTTGCGCGCCTTAAACATGGCGGCCCTGCGGCAGAAGCGTCAACGCCACCAGCGCGACCGCGCTGGCGCCCATCACGTACAGCGCGGGCGCGAACGCCACCCCGGTGGTGTAGGTGATCCAGGTAAGAATGGCGGGCGCGAATCCGCCCAGCACCGTCACCGCCGTGTTGTAGGACAGGGACATGCCCGACGAGCGCACGGCGGTGGGGAACACTTCGGACAGCGCCGCCGGAGCCACGCCCACGTACATGGCCACCATCAGGCAGAACAGCGATTGCACCGCAATGAGCGTGCCCTGGGTGTGCGAGGCCTGCAGCCACATCATCAGCGGATAGACGGCGAGCAGCAGGATCAGCGCGGCCGCGCGCAGCACGTTGCGGCGGCCGTAGCGATCCGACAGCGTGCCGGAGAACACGCAGCCGCCGATCAGGAACAGATTGCCCACCAGCGCGGCCAGGAACGCTTGCGAACTGGAGAATCCCATCGATTTCTGGACGTAGATGGGCATGAAGATGATCAGCGCATAGGGGCCGACGGCCCAGAGCACCGACATGCAAAGTCCGGTCAGCAATTCCCTGGGATAGTCCCGAACGACCGACAGCAGCGGCGCCTTGACCTGCTCGCCCTGGCGGGCCTGGCGCGCCTGTTCCTCGCGGAAATGCGGCGTTTCGTCCAGCGCGCGGCGCATCCACAAGCCCACCGGCGCGATCGCCAGGCCGATGATGAAGGGCACGCGCCATCCCCATTCGCCCACCTGCTGCTCGGTCAGCAGCGTGGTGACCAGGGTCGCGACCAGCGCGCCCAGCAGGTTGGAGATGCCCATGCTGGCCTGCAGCCACGACGCGTACTGGCCGCGCTTGCCCTCGGGCGCGTGCTCCACCAGGAAGGCGGTGGCGCCGCCCACTTCGCCTCCGGCGGAAAAGCCCTGCAGCACGCGGCCGCATACGATCAGCAGCGGGGCGCCCACCCCGATCGCGGCATACGGCGGCGCCGCGGCGATCAGCAGCGTGCCCACGGCCATCAGCATGATGGTCAGCGTCAGCGCCGCCTTCCGGCCGGCGCGGTCGCCATAGGATCCCAGCACCAGCGCGCCCAGCGGACGCACCACGAAGCCCAGGCCGAAGGCCAGGAACGACGCCATCAGTTGGACGGTCGGGTCGGAGTTCTGGAAGAAGTTCTGGCCGATATACACCGCAAACAAGGCATAGACGGTGAAGTCGTACCATTCGAGCGCGTTGCCGGCCGATGCCGCGATGACCGCCTTGCGTCCGCTGCGTTCCCTTGCGGCTTGGGATGCGTCGCGGTCCGGCAGGACCCCGATTCCCGGATTCATAGTGATGTCCTTCATTTTTTCCCCGTTGAGATCGTTTGCGCCTCTCCCGCTGCGGCCGGAAAGGCGCGGTCTGACTGCTATGTATGCCGGCCCGCGGCCAGCGTATCGATGCGGGCGATGCCTTTCCTGCGCACTTCGTCCAGGGCCTCTTCGTAGCCGGCGTCCGCGTAGCGCAATACGCCGCTGGCCGTGTCGTTGGTCAGCGACAGGCGCAGGCGCTGCTCGGCGGCGGCGGAGCCATCGGCCACGACGGTGACGCCGGCGCTGGTCATGTAGCCGCTGTATCCGCCGCCGCCGGAATGGATCGCCACCAGGTCCGCGCAGGACGAACAGTTGATCATCGCGTTGAGCAGCGGCCAGTCGGCGATGGCGTCGGAGCCGTCGCGCATGTTCTCCGTCATGATGTTCGGATGGGCCATTGCGCCGGCGTCCAGGTGGTCGCGCGTGAAGGCGACCGGCGCGCTGAGCGTCCCGTCGCGGACCATGCGGTTGACCTCCAGCGCCAATTCGGTGCGCTCGCCGTGGCCCAGCCAGGCGATGCGCGCCGGCAGCCCTTCGAACGGTACTTTTTCGCGCGCGAGCCGGATCCAGTTGGACACGATGAAATTGTCCGGAAAACGCCGCAGCAGGAAGTCGTCGATCTTGCGGATGTCGTCCGGATCGTTCGACAGCGCGATCCAGCGGAAGGGGCCGATGGCCCGCGCGAACAAGGGCCGCAGAAAGGCCTCGGTGAAGACCGGGATCTCGAAGGCGCGTTCCACGCCGCCCTGTTTGGCATGGGTGCGGATGAGGTTGCCGTTGTCGAACACCACGGCGCCGCGGTCCTTGAAGCCCAGCATCGCGGTGACGTGGCGCACGATCGATGCGCGGCTGGCGTCCATCAGCCGGGGTATATCGGTGCGGCGCAGTTCCGCCACCTGTTCGAGCGTGTGGCTGGCGGGGATGTAGCCATAGACCAGGTCATGCGCCGAGGTCTGGTCGGTGACGACGTCCGGCACGATGCCGCGGGCCAGGATTTCGGGGTAGACGTCGGCCGCGTTGCCCAGCAGGCCCACCGAAACGGGCTCGCGGCGCGCCTGCGCCTGGCGGATCAGTTCCAGGGCTTCGTCCAGGGAGTCCGCCCGCCGTTCCAGGAAGCCCGCCTTGATGCGCTTCTCGATGCGTTCGGGATTGATCTCCACGGTCAGGATGGCCGCGTTGGCCATGCGGCCGGCCAGCGGCTGCGCGCCGCCCATGCCGCCCATGCCCGCGGTCAGGATGAAGCGTCCGCGCAGGTCGTTGCCGAAATGGCGTTCGGCGATGCGGGAGAAGATTTCATAGGTGCCCTGGATGACGCCCTGCGAGCCGATGTATTGCCAGTCCCCCGCCGTCAGTCCGCCCCAGCAGATCAGGTTGTCCTGCTCCCACTGGTAGAAGTTCTCCGCCCGGGCCCACTGGCCGACCATATTGCAGTTCGCCATGATGACGATGGGCGCCTGGGGATGCGTGCGCAGCACGCCGATGGGCTTGCCCGACTGCACGACCAGGGTCTGGTCTTCTTCCAGTTCGAGCAAGGCCTGGACGATGGCGTCGTGCGACGGCCAGTCGCGCGCGGCGCGGCCCAGCGCCGCGTACACCACCAGGTTCGCGGGGTCTTCGCCCACGGCCAGCACGTTTTCCAGCAGGCGCAGCAGCGCTTCCTGGCGCCAGCCCTTGCAACGCAGCACGCTGCCGCCCGGGATATTGAATTCGCGTTTCACGTGGGTCTACCTCAGGATGCCAGGGCGTAATCGGTGAAGTTCATGCCCAGCGCCTTCTCCACGATCGGATAGACCGAGGGATCGGCGACGCTGGAGGACAGGGGGATGTGCTGCTTGCCCACGTGCAGGATGCTGACCTCCAGTCCTTCGCGCAGCTTGCCGGCGCTTACCGGGTTGCCGTCGGCGTCCAGGGTGGTGATGACGTCCGGATAGCAGGCGAGGCGGGCACCCTGGGCATCGGTCACCGCCATGTGTTCGTTCATGACGTGGATCACGCGCTTGCCGGCGCCTGCGCCGATTTCCACGGTGCCGATGTCGAAGGCCTCTTCCGTGTACTTGAGGGTATTGCGCAGGACCTTGCCGGAGCCGATGATTTCGCCTTGCGTGGCCTTGCAGATGGCGTCGATCACGGCGCTGCCGCCGCGCGGCTGCGCCGCCATGATGGCCTCGCCCAGGGCCAGGGCGAGGCCGATGCCGCCCAGCGCGGCATGCCGGCGCACATAGGATGCGCGTATCGGGTTGCGGCAGCTTGCAATGAAGCCGCCCGCCATGTCCGCCGCCTTGCGAAGCACCGGCGACACTTTGCCGGTGGCGCCATGGATGGTCAGTTCGATATAGGAATTGCTGGAGCGGTTGCCGCCGACGGCGCATTGGATCATGGGCGCGGGGCTGCCGGCCAGGCCGAGCGAGCCCATGTCGCCGGTGGGGTGAGCCCGGATGTCGCCGACCGCGTCCACGACCTTGGTGCCCAGCACCGCCGAGGGCAGCCAGCCGTTCAGGGTGCTGGACATGCCGTTCTGGCCGATGATCAGGCCATACACCGGTTCGCCCAGGGCCTCCTGCAGGCGCTGCGCCGCTTTGACGTAGTCGATGCCCAGCATCTGCCAGTCGGTCAGGCCGCCCGGCGCGCCGATGGCCGCCGCCGTGGCGATCCAGGCGTCGTCCGGCACCTCTTCCATGGAAACCAGTTCAGGCCGGCCTATGGTTACCGCCATCGAGCCCAGTTCGCGCCCGTGCTCGGCCCAGCCGCCGCCGCCGCAGGCGAATACCGAACCGCCGCGCACCGCCGCCTCGACATCGCGCATTGTCAAAATCCTTCCCATGATGCCTTCCTTCCCCGTTTGCTGTTTGAACGATTCCCGCGGCGCATGCGCGGGACGGACGAGGGCATCATAGGAACCAATCTTGATAATGTCGTATTACCTTTTATGGTTTATGCATAACATCATGTTAATTATTGGCCCGCTCCATAGTGAGGGGCCGGCGGTCTCCGGATCTGGCCTAAGGGATATCCCCAGGGCGCGCCCGCGCCTAGTTCTGCTGGTCGAGGTTGTGGAGCACGTTGATGAAGGCCAGCGCCAGCCGCGACAAGGGCTGGAGCTGCAGATGGAAGACGTTCACCGGCGCGTTCACGGTCCCCACGATGGGCACCGTCACCACTTCGGACCAGATGGGGCCGGCCACGGTGATCTCGTCCACCAGCGCCACGCCCGCGCCCGCCTGCACGAGGGCGCAGGCGACGTGGGCCTGCTGCACCTCGATGCGCGGCTCGGGCTGCGCGTCTTCTCCGCCGAAGAGCTTGTTGATCAGCATGCCGAAGGGAATGTCGGCGCTGTAGCCGATCAAGGGCTCGTTGGCCAGATCGCGCACCGTCACCTGGCCGCGCGCCGCCAGGGGGTGGCCCTTGGGCAATACCGCCACGATCTTGTTTTCATAGAGGGGCTGCCACGCCAGGCTGGGGTGGTCCACCGGCATGTAGGCCACGCCCAGCTCCACTTGCTGGGTCAGCAGCGACTGCTGCATCACCGCCGGGATCAGGGTCTGCAGCACGATCCGGACCTCGGGAAACTGCCGCCGGAACTGCGCGATGGCGCGGGGCAGCAGGGATTGGCCCAGGCTGGGGCTGCAGGACAGGCGCAATTGGCCCTCGCGGTTCTCCGCCAGGTTGTCGGCCACTTCGTTCACGCGCTGCACGTTCTGGTAGAGCGCGGTGACTTCGACGAACAGGCGGCGGGCTTCCGGGGTGGGATAGAGCCGGCCCTTGATGCGCTGGAACAGCATCAGGCCCAGGCGCTGCTCGGTATAGGCGATCAGGCGGCTGACCGCGGGCTGGGACACGAACAGAAGCTTGGACGCGCCGCTGATGGAACCGCTGAGCATGATGGCCCGGAAGACTTCGATCTGCCGCAGATTCAATTTCATATGCTTAACCTTATGTTAATTCCTACGCACATATAAGCATAAGACGTTTTGCCAGGTCGCTTACTACACTCCTTCCACTCATTTAAGGAACGGATGCGGTCATGAGCGATTTCGATTTGGTGGTGCGGGGCAATATCGTCGACCCGGACGCGGTGACGATGGACGGCTGGCTGGCGGTGCAGGGCGGCAGGATCGCGGCGCGTGGCACCGGCGCGCCTCCCGCCGCGCGCGACAGCGTGGACGCGAGCGGCCTATGGATCGTGCCCGGCGTGGTGGACGGCCAGGTGCACTCGGGCAGCCAGCAGAACCAGGAGGGACTGGGCTGGGCTTCGCGCGCCGCGGCGGCGGGCGGCGTTACCGTCATGGTGGACATGCCCTACGACGACCCGGAGCCCGTGGCCTCGCGCCCTCAACTGGACGCCAAGATCGCCGAGGCGGAGCGCGACTGCCACGTGGACGTCGCGCTGTTCGGCACCCTGAATACCCAGCACGGCCTGGCGGCCGCGGCGGGCCTGATCGAAGGCGGCGTCTGCGCGTTCAAGTTCTCGACCTTCGAAGCCACGCCGGGCCGGTTCCCCCGCATCGAGGAGGACGATCTGTACGAAGCGTTCCGGCTGATCGCGCCGTCAGGGCTGGCCTGCGGCGTGCACAACCAGATGCAGGAACTGACCCGCAAGAACATCGCGCGGCTGGTCGACGCGCAGGACACGGGCTGGGACGCCTTCATGCGGGCCCATACGCCGCTGATCGAGAACCTGGCCACCGCGCTGATCTACGAGATCGGCGCGGAAACAGGCGCGCGCGCCCACGCGGTGCACGTTTCGACCTCGCGCGGATTCGAGATCTGCAATATGTACCGCCGCAGCGGCCATCGCGCCAGCATCGAAACCTGCGTGCAGTACCTGATGCTGAATCATGAGGAGCACACCCGCCGCTTCGGCGCCAAGACCAAGCATTACCCGCCGATCCGGCCCAAGGCCGAGGTCGACCTGCTGTGGACGCACATTGCCAAGGACGAATGCACGTTCGTCTCGTCGGACCACGTTAGCTGGGGACTGGAGCGCAAGCAGAATCCCAACGTCTTCAAGAACTCGTCCGGCGGCCCGGGCCTGGAAACGCTGCTGCCGGCGTTCTGGACCGGCTGCGAAGAGCACGGCATTGCGCCCTCGATGGTGGTGCGGCAACTGAGCCGCAATCCCGCGCAGCATTTCCTGCTGGACGACCGCAAGGGCACGCTGGAGGTGGGCAAGGACGCCGATATCGTCATCCTCAAGCCGGAGCGTTACGCCTTCGATCCTTCGGGCAGTCTTTCGGCCGTGCAATGGAGCTCGTTCGAAGGCCGCGAATTCTCCGTGCGCGTCGCGGGCACCTGGTGCCGCGGCCAGCAGGTCTACGACGGCCGGCGTATCGTCAACCAGCAGGGCGACGGCCGCTTCCTGCGCCCGCGCCAGGCCTGAGGACGGGAATATGCCTGTGGAATTTCCGCCCCTGAACGCGGAGCGCCTCTGGGCCCGCGTCGAAACCTTGGCCGGGTTCACGCTGCCCGGGGTGCCCTGGACGCGCCGCGCCTTTTCGCCCTTGTTCTCCGAGGCCCGGCAATGGCTGCGCCAGGAATTCGAGGCCGCCGGCCTGACGGTCCGGGTCGACGCCGGCGGCAACCTGATAGGACGGCGCGCGGGCCGCGATCCTGGCCGCAAGCCGATCTCCACCGGGTCGCATTGCGACACCGTAATGAGCGGCGGCCGCTTTGACGGCATCATCGGTGTGCTGGCCGGCATCGAAGCGGCCTATGCGATGCGCGAGCACGGCATCCAGTTGGCGCATCCGTTCGAGGTGATCGACTTCCTGTCCGAAGAGCCCAGCGACTACGGCCCCTCGTGCATCGGCAGCCGCGCCCTGAGCGGGAAGCTGGATGCCGCCATGCTGGCCGCCCGCGACCCGCAGGGAGAAACGCTGGCGGAGGGGTTGCGCCGCATCGGCGGAGACCCCGATGCGCTGCACGCGCCGTTGCGCGGCCCGGACGGCACCGCCGCCTTCGTCGAACTGCATATCGAACAGGGGCCGGTCCTGGAAAGCCGCCAGGTGCCGATAGGCGTGGTCACCAATATCGTGGGCATCCGGCGGGTATCGATCACCGTGGAAGGGCAGCCCGACCACGCCGGTACGACGCCCATGGATATCCGCCGCGACGCCCTGGTGGGCGCGGCCAGGATCATCGACGCCGCCAATCGGCAGGCCAGCGCGCTCAGCGGGGCGCCGCACTATGTGGTGGCCACCGTGGGCCGGCTGGCGCTGACCCCCAATGCCGCCAATGCCGTGCCCGGGCGGGTCGAGATGGTGCTGGAAGTGCGCAGCGATAGCGACGCGGTGCTGGACGCCTTCCCGGAAACGCTGATGCGCGAGACGGCGGATGGACTGAAGGCGCTGCGCCTGGGCGCCGCCATGGCGCCGGTGAGCCGCGCCGCGCCCACCGACTGCTCGCCGTTGGTGATGGACGCGGTAAAGGCCGCCTCGGACCGGCTGGGATACGCGTCGATGCGGCTGCCCAGCGGCGCGGGCCACGATGCGGTCTACATGGCGCCCACCGGGCCCATCGGCATGATCTTCGTTCCCTGCCTGAACGGGCGCAGCCATTGTCCCGAGGAATGGTTGGAACCGCCGCAGTTGCTGGACGGCGCACGCGTGCTGTACCAGACGGTGATGGAGCTCGATCGCGCGCTCGCCGGCTGAGGCCGTGCCGGCGATGGCGGGCCCCGGCCCGGGCGCCCGCCATCGCTTCCTGCCTACCTCTTCACCAGCGGGCAGGTGGACTTGGACAGCGGCATGAAGGCCTGGTCCCCCGGCAGCGTGGCCACCAGCTTGTAGTAGTCCCACGGCCGCTTGGATTCGGACGGCTGCTTCACCTCGAACAGGTACATGTCGTGCACCATGCGGCCGTCCTCGCGAATGCGGCCGTTGGCGGCGAAGAAGTCGTTGATGGGCATGGACTTCATCTGCTTCATCACGGCGGTGGGCTCGTCCGTGCCGGCTGCCTGCACCGCCTTCAGGTAGTGCATCACGGAAGAATAGGTGCCCGCCTGGCTCATGTTGGGCATTTTCTTCAGCTTGTCGTAGTAGCGCTGGGACCAGGCGCGGGTCTGGTCGTTCATGTCCCAGTAGAAGGCCTCGGTCAGCGTCAGGCCGGCGGCGGCTTCCAGGCCGATGGCGTGGATGTCGTTGATGTAGAGCAGCAGGCCGGCCATTTTCTGGCCGCCCTTGGTCAGGCCGAACTCGCTGGCCGCCTTGATGGCGTTGACCGTGTCGCCGCCCGCGTTGGCCAGGCCCACGATCTGCGCGCGGCTGGCCTGGGCCTGCAGCAGGTAGGACGCGAAGTCGCTGGAGCCCAGCGGATGGCGGGACGCGCCCACCACCGTGCCGCCGTTGGCCTTCACGACGTCCGTCGCGGAAGCCTGCAGCGTGTGGCCGAACGCGTAGTCGGCCGTGAGGAAATACCAGCTCTTGCCGCCTTGCTCGACGGTGGCGCGGGCCGTGGTATTGGCCAGCGACCAGGTGTCGTAGGTGTAGTGCACGGAATAGGGCGAGCACAGGTCGTTGGTGATGCGTTCGGTGCCGGGCCCGCTGAAGACCACGATCTTCTTTTTCTCGCGGGCCACCTCCAGCACGGCCAGCGCGGGCGCGGATCCCGCCACGTCCATGATGGCGTCCATCTTCTGGGTGTCGTACCACTCGCGCGCCTTGGCCGCGGCGATGTCGGCCTTGTTCTGGTGGTCCACCACCAGCAGGTCGATCTTCTTGCCCAGCACCGTGCCGCCGAAGTCGGCGATGGCCATTTCCGCGGCGGTGGCGCTGCCCTTGCCGGTCACGTCGGCGTAGATGCCGCTCATGTCGAGGATCAGGCCCAGGCGGACCACGTCGTCGGAGATCGCCGCGGGCTGCGCCCGCGCGGGGCCGGCGGCGGAGAAAGCGGCGGCGGCGGACAACAGGGCAAGCGTATTGCGCAACTGCAGGGACATCCGGGGTGTTCCGGGGCATTTCATGGCGGGTCTCCTTTTTGCCGGATCTTTTCGGATACTGCGGGAGGCGCCTCGGGGCATGCTGCGGCGCTCTGTCTTGGGGAAAACGGGATGGGGCGTGCCGGGATTCAGCGGTCGGTCAATAGGTCGAATTCCATGCGCACCTTGCGGAACGGGAACTCCAGCCGCGCGAAATACACCACGCGGCCGTCTATGCAGGCATAGCGGCGCAGCTCGGCGACGGGGGAGGACACGGGAATCTGCAGGGATTCGGCGGATTCCTGGCCGGCCTCGATCACGTTGAGCACCTGGCGCGCCTCGCTGATGCGCGCGCCGTAGAACTGGTCCAGCACGGGCGCCACGGTGCTCTTCTGGATGCGGGCGCGGTGCTTGCGGAACAGCCCGCTGTCCAGGAAGACTTCGCTATAGCAGAAGGGGCCGGCCTCCGTGGTGTGCACGCGGCGCAGGTACTGGAAGCTGCCGCTGCGGTCCGCGCCGCAAGGCATGCCCAGGGTGTCGGGCAGCGGCGAATCGGCGCTGGATTCCACCAGCGACACCGTGCCCAACTGGTTGCTCAGCTCCACGGTCTCGGCCCAGGTCTTGGGGATGAGCAGCGTGGGCGTCTCGGGCAGTTCGGCATTGACGAAGGTGCCCGAGCCGCGCGAGCGCCGGATCAGGCCGTCTTCTTCCAGCAGGCCGAAGGCCTGGCGTATCGTCGCCCGCGAGATGCCGTAGGTTTCCATCAGCGATTCCAGCGGCGGGATCTGCTGGCCCGGCCGCCAGGTGCGGTTCTGGATGTGGCTGCGGAACAGCGCGGCCGCCTGCAGGTAGAGCGGCTGGGGACTGTGCGAGAAAAGCTTGCGGGCGGACATGGTCAGGGCGAACGGGGCGTGGCCGCCTGCGCGAGCATGGCGTCCGCCATTTCGCGCAGCCGGTGTTTCTGGATCTTGACCGAATTGGCGCTTTCCACCGACGGGAAGGCGTCCAGCACGGTGAAGCCCGCCGGCACCTTGAAGCCGGCCATCGCGGCCTTGCAGGACGCGGTCCAGCCGGCGGGGTCGGCCTGGGCCCCTGCGCGCAGCAGCACGAAGGCATAGGGCACGATCTTGCCGCCCTGGCTGGCGCCCACCACCTGGCAGGCGCGCACGCCGGGCAGGGTCTCGACCACCTGTTCGATTTCCACGGGATTGACCAGGAAGCCGGACAGGCGCAGCGAGTCGCCCATGCGGGTCTGGAATACGAACTGGCGCGGGGTCAGCGTGTAGCCCAGGTCGCCCGTCTTGAAATAGCCGTCCCCGGTGACGGCGTCGCGGATGGCTTCGGGATTGTCCAGATAGCCCTGCATCAGGCTGGGCGACAGGATTTCGAGTTCGCCGGACTGGCCATGGGGCAGGACCTGGCCTGTGGCCGGATCGCGCGCCCGCACGCGGGCGTCGGGGTAGATCAGGGTGCCGCCGGGCTGGTGGCGGGCGGAGACCTCGCCTTCGGCCGGATCGCGCGGCTGGCCGGCGACCAGCGCCACCAGCTCGCTGGACCCGTACAGGCCGGTAAGCGGAACGCCGGCTTCCCGGGCGAGGTCGAGCAGATTGTCCAGCGCGGGCGTGAAGCTGGCGAAGCCGAACAGCCGCGCGGAAGCGAAATCGCCCGGCGCGGCCGCCTGCATCATGCCGACCAGCGCCTCGTTGTTGGCGTACGTGTGCGTCACCGCGTAGCGGCGCACGGCAGCGGCGGATTGCGCCGCATTGAACACGGGCGAGCAGACCACCGGCACGCCTTGCGCCAGGCCGCCCACCAGGGTGGCGAAGCCGAAAGCGCCGCAGAACGGCGCGCTGGCCAGCACGCAGCTACGGCCGTCGTAGCCATAGGCCGCCGCCACCGCCGCGCCGTGCCGCAGCAGCGTGCGCTGGTCGTGCAGCACGAACTTGGGCTTGGACGTGGTGCCGGACGTGGTGAAGCACAGCACGCCGGCGTTGCCGTGCGCCGAGGGCGCGGGCTCGGCGGCGGCCAGCAGGTCCGCGTAGCGGTGCGCCGGCTTGCCGCGGACGGCGGGAGCGCCCTCGGGATCGCCCAGCGCGATCACGCCTTGCAGCCGCGCCAGGTGCTCCGGCGCCACGTCGTCCAGAATGCCCTGGAAGTCGATGCCCTTGAAGCCCGGCCAGAACACCAGCCAGTCCGCCTGGCCGCGGCCCAGGATGTCGGCCACCTCCAGCGCCCGGAAACGCGTGTTGACCGCCAGCACCAGCGCGCCCAGGTGCGCGCACGCCAGGAAGGATTCCACCCAGGCCGCGCAATTGGGCAGCCAGACCGCGACCCGCTGCCCGGGCCGCACGCCGATGCGCGCCAGTCCGGCGGCCAGCGCGCGGCTCTGCGTCCGCAGCGCCGCGGCGCCGATGGGGCGGTCCTGGTCGATCAGGAGAGGGGCGTCCGGCTGGCGCGCGGCGAGCGCGTCCAGGTGTTCGGAGAAAGTCGAGTACGGGAGCGGCATGGCTTACACCGTGGCGATGGGCGTCACGGGCGAACCCACCGCGCCGGGCATGCGCAAGGGCGGGGCGGTCAGCAGGAAGCGGTTGCGGCCTTGCTGGCGCAGCCAGTCGGCCAGGTCCTTCAGGTACCAGAGCTCGGCCAGCGGCACGCCCAGCTTGAACAGGCAATGGTGGTGCAACGGCAGGATGGAATGGCCGGGCCCCGCGGTGCGCGCGGGATAGGCCTCGACCGCGTAGTTGTCCGCGCAGATGGCGGCGATGCCCGATTGCGTGATCCAGTCCAGCAGCGCCGGGTCGGAGCCGTCCAGCACGGCGCCGGTCTGTTCCAGCTTGTGCGGGTCCGGCCGGCCGTCCATGGCCACGATCGCTTCGGCGAAGCCGGTGCGCAGCACCAGCATGTCGCCGGTTTCGACCGACACGTTCTGCGCCTGCATGGCGGCTTGCAGCCCGGCGTGGTCCACCACCGTGCGGCCGGGGCCGTAGGCGCGTTCCAGGTCCACCAGCACGCCGCGGCCCTGCATGCCTTTTTCGGCATAGCGGCTGACGCTGAGCTTGCGCGCGTACGAGCCGCCCGGCGGGCAGCAGGCGTCGGCCGAGGCGTCCGGGTCGGCGCCGCCGAACACGTCGACGCCGGCGGCGTAGCCGTTGTAATAGACGCGGCGGGCCTCGCCGTCGCCCTGGATGTCGAACATCGCGCCCACGTGGCAGAGGCCGTCCCATTGCGTGGAGTACTGCATGGACAGCGTGACCTGGTCGTCGGACAGCACGTCCACGGCTTCGGGCTGCACCTGCGACATCTGGAAGTTCAGGTAGGGCGTGCCTTCGCGGAAGGTGGGCTTGAGCGCGGGCGGGTGGCGGCGCGGGTTCAATACATTGCCGCCCGGCAGGTCGAGCGGCAACGACAGGCAGAACACCTTGCCGGCGCGTACCTCGCGCACCGCCTGCAGCACTTTCTCTGCGGTCAGCAGGTTCAGGCGGCCGAGTTCGTCGTCCGCCCCGAAGTCGCCCCAGGTCGATCCTTCCGGGCGTCGGGTCCAGCGTTTCATCTGCTTGTCTCCTGTCGGTTTTCTATGTTCTTATTAATATAGTACGTATTTACGTACTTTAAAAAAGAAACCCAAAAGAAACCCAAAAGAAATCCGCGTTCAGCGGGTTCGAACGGAGACAAAACCATGACGCAATTCCTGCATCCGCGCGCCGGATGGCGCAGCGCCGCCGTCGCCGCGCTGGCCTTGCTGGCGCTGCCGGCGGCCCACGCCGCGGGCTATCCCGACCATCCCGTCACCGTCGTCGTGCCGTATCCGCCGGGAGGCGGCGCCGACATCTTCGGCCGCGCCATCGCCCACGCGCTGGAGCCCGGGCTGAAGCAGACCGTGCTGGTCGAGAACAAGCCCGGGGCGGGCGGCAACATCGGCATGGCCTACGTGGCGCGGGCCAAGGCCGACGGCTATACGCTGGGCCTGGGCACCATCGGCACCCAGACCATCAACCAGTTCCTGTACAACAATATGGCGTTCGATCCCGAGCGCGACCTGGTGCCGATCGCGCTGGTGTCGACCACGCCGAATGTCATCGCCGTGAGCGCCAAGTCGCCCTACAAGACGGTGGCGGACGTGATCAAGGCGGCCAAGCAGTCCAAGGACAAGAAGCTGACCTACGCCTCGCCCGGCGTCGGGTCGTCGGTGCACCTGACCGGGGCCTATTTCGAGGCGATGGCGGGCGTGACGATGCTGCACGTGCCGTTCAAGGGCACGTCGGCGTCGCTGCCGGCGGTGGCTGGCGGCCAGGTCGACCTGTTGTTCGACAACCTGCCGGGCTCGCTCGCGCAGATCAAGGACGGCAACCTGGTGCGCGGCGTGGCCGTGACGTCATCCGCCCGCGACGCCTCGGTGCCGGATCTTCCGACCGTCGCCGAATCGGGCCTGCCGGGCTTCGACGTCACGGCCTGGTTCGCGCTGTACGCCCCGCGCAATACGCCGGAACCCGTGGTCCGGCAGTTGATCGAAGCCGCGCGCAGCGGCCTGCAGAGCCCGGCCATCGCCCGGAACTTCGCCGGCATGGGGGCCAAGCCCGGCACGCTCTTCGGCGCGGACCTGGCGGCCTTCGAAAGCGAGGAGCGCAAGAAGTGGGGCGGACTCATCAAGGACAAGGGAATCACCGCGCAATGAACACACCCATCGCACTGGTCACCGGCGGCAGCCGGGGCATAGGCCGCGCCATCGTCGCGCGCCTGATCGAGGACGGCTACCAGGTCGTCAACTTCAGCCGCGGCGCGCCCGAGGCGCTGCTGCCCGGCGAAACCTTCCGTTCGGTCGACCTGGGCGATGCCGCGGCCACCATCGCGGCGGCGCGGGAGCTGGCGGCCGGGCGTCCCGTGCTGCACCTGGTCAACAACGCGGGGATGATCCAGGTCGCCGACATCGAGGACGTCACGCAGGAGCAGATGGCCCGCACGATGGCGCTCAACCTCACGGCGCCGCTCCTGCTGCTGCAGGCGCTGCTGCCCGGCATGCGCGCGGCGAAGTACGGGCGCGTCGTGAACATCGGCAGCCGCGCCGGCCTGGGCAAGGGCGGCCGCAGCGTGTACGGCGCGTCCAAGGCCGGGCTGGCGGGCATGACGCGGACCTGGGCGCTGGAACTGGCCGGCGACGGCATCACGGTGAACACCGTGGCGCCGGGGCCGGTGGCCACCGAACTGTTCAACCAGTCGAATCCGCCGGGCGCGCCCAAGACCGTGGCGCTGGAAGCCTCGATCCCGGTGGGCCGCGTGGGCCGGCCGGAAGAGGTGGCCCACGCGGTCGCCATGCTCATGGATCCGCGCGCGGGTTTCACCACGGGGCAGCTCCTGTACGTCTGCGGCGGGATGTCGGTGGGCCTGGCGGCTTAGCGCGGGCGGGGGCTAGCGCTCCTCCGGCGCCGCGCGTCCCGGCGCCGGCCGCAGCGCATACTGTCGCGACAGTTCCTTTCTGGAGACCTTGCCGCTCGCGGCGAGCGCCGCCGCGCGTTCCTCGCGCAGCCGCCGCAGCACTTCGGTGGGCGCGACGCCGAAATGCGCGGCGAACCTGCGCTGGAAGGTCCGGCGCGACATGTGGCAGGCGTCGGCCATGTCGTCCACCGACCAGCGCGCCGACAGTTGCGCTTCCATCTTTTCGACCAGCTCGCGGAAGGGAGCGGCCACGCGGTCCTGCAGGCGCAGGGTCTGGCTGTACTGGCGCTGGTCGCCGTTGCGCCGCATGAAGACGACCAGGCGGCGGGCCACCTGTTGCGACAGGTCCGGCCCGAAGTCGCGTTCGATCAGCGCCAGCGCCAGGTCTATGCCGGCGGTGACGCCGGCGGACGTCCAGTACTTGCCGCTCTCGATGAAGATGCGGTCGTCCTGTACGCGCAGGGCGGGATAGTGCGATTGCAGGCGGGTGGCCGAGCGCCAGTGCGTAGTGACGGCCCGGCCGTCGAGCAGGCCGGTGGCGGCCAGCACGAAGGCGCCGGTGCATACGCTGCAGGTGCGCCGCGCATCCGGGTCGCGGCGGCGCAGCCAGGCCTGGGTTTCGGCATGGACGCTGGCGTGGTCCGCGCCGGGCCCCCCGGGGACGAGTATCGTGTCGATGGGCGCGTCGGTATCGTCCGCGTAGGTTTGGTCCGCCTGCATGCGCAGGCCCTGTTCCCAGGTCGAGACCACGGGGGCGGCGGCGATGGTGTGCAGGCTGTACAGCCTGCGGCCCGCCTCTTCGTTCGCGGAGCTGAACGCCTGCCAGGGTCCGGCCAGATCCAGCGGCTGGAATCCGTCGTACAGGACGAACACGACGCGCAATGGCGCATTCAGGACCGCAATTGGCGCAATGGGACGGGCGCGTCCGCCTATCCTGGAGGCAGGCGTTTCCGAAGGAGCATCGTCATGCATGTGAATTTTCTCTTGTTCGAGGGGCTGACCCAGTTGGATATGACCGGGCCGTACGAGGTATTGGCGAACGCGCCGGGCTTCACCGTGGATTTTGTCGCAAAAACGCGCGATCCGGTACGGTGCGATCGCGGCCTGCGTTTCCTGCCCACGCAGACCATCGCGTCCGCGCCGCCCTGCGATCTGCTGGTGGTGCCGGGCGGGCCGGGCACGGATGATGCCATCGTCGACCCCGATTGGGTGGCGTTCACGCGCGGGCAGGGCCTGGAAGCGCGTTACGTGTTCGGCATCTGCACGGGGTCGCTGCTGCTGGGCGCGGCGGGGCTGCTGCGCGGCAAGCGCGCGTCCAGCCATTGGCGCGCGCGCGAACTGTTGTCGCGCTTCGGCGCGGTTCCCAGCGACGAGCGCCTGTGCGTGGACGGCACCTTGTTCACCGCGGGCGGCGTGACCTCGGGCATAGACATGGCGCTGAAAGTGGTGGCGCAGTTGTGCGGCGAAGACGCGGCCAAGCTGATCCAGCTACAGATCGAATACGATCCCAAGCCGCCGTTTCCCGGCGGCACGCCGAAAACGTCCGAACCCGCGGTGGTGGAGCGCTACCTGGCGATGTCGCAGGCCCGTTTCGAGCGCCGCTCGCAGGCGGTGGACCGCGCCGCGGCGGCGATGGCGGCGTGAAGGGCTATTTGGCCAGGTGATCCAGCGGCAGCGGGCTTTGCGGCTTGATCGTCTGGATGGCGAAGTTGCTGCGGATGTCCTTCACGCCCGGCAGCTTCAGCAGCGTGCCCAGCAGGAAGCGCTCGTAGCCGCGCAGGTCCGGCACCACCACCTGCAGCAGGAAGTCGGATTCCCCGGAAACCAGGTGCGCGGCAATGACTTCCGGCAAGGCGCTGACTTCTTTGCGGAACTGGGCCGCGTCGCGTTCGTGGTGGCGTTCCACCTTGATGCCGACGAAGACGGTCAGCCCCAGGCCGACCTCGTCCGGCGCCAGCCGCGCCTCGTATCCCTGGATGACGCCCGCTTCCTCCAGCAGGCGCACGCGCCGCAGGCAGGGCGAGGGCGACAGCCCGATCTGCTCGGCCAGTTCGACATTGGTCAGGCGGCCGTTCTGCTGCAAGGCCTCGAGAATGCGGCGGTCGTAGCCGTCCAGTTCGCGTTTTGGCATGAAATCAAAAATAATCCGTAGGTATTGGCTCAGTATGCCAATCATGATAGGACTGATGGCAGGAATAGCAAGCACATGCCAGCCCGGTTTTCCTAGAATGGTGGCCTTCGACTAGACAGGCGGGAGCGGGCGATGGCGGATATGGCGATGTTTCTGGGGGCCTTGCTGATCGTCTACGTGGTGCCGGGGCCCGACATGATCCTGCTGCTGGAAACCGGGGTGCTGCGCGGGCGCGGGCAGGCGCTGGCGGTGGCCGCCGGATTGGCCATCGCGCGCGCCGCCCACGTGACGCTGGCCGCGCTGGGGCTGGCGGCCCTGTTCAAGACCCATCCCTGGGCCTTCGACGCCGCGCGCGCGGTGGGCGGCTGCTATCTGGCGTGGCTGGGCGTGCGCCTGCTGCGCGCGGGGCCGGTGTCCTACGACGCCGTGGGCCAGGCGGCGCCGCGCCGCGCGGGCTGGGGCCCGGCGCTTCTGAGCGGCATCCTGACCAACGTGCTCAATCCCAAGGCCTTGCTGTTCTGCTCGGTCCTGCTGCCCCAGTTCGTGTCGCCGGCCTACGGGCCGATCGGCCGGCAGTTCGCCGTGCTGGGCGTGGTCCTGGTCGGCCTGGGGCTGGCGCTCGACGTGATGTGCGCATTGGCGGGCGGGGCGGTGGGACGCCTGATGTCGGCCAGCCCGCGGGCGCAGAAGATCCAGAGCCGGGTCTTCGGCATCGCCTTGATCGGTTTCGGCCTGCGCCTCACGTTCGCGCAGCGTCCGGCATGACGCGCGGCGCTTCCGGGCCGATGCCCGGGAGCGCCGCGCGGGCCTTACTTGGCGTAGGCGTACGAGGACTCGTCCGTCTCTTCGGTCCGGACCGGGGGCGGAACCGCGCCGTCCTCCAGCAGTTCTTCCGGCCTCAGGCCCTTGGTCAGTTCCAGGGCCTGGCGTTCGAACAGCCGCCGGTAGAGGCCGTTCTTCAGGCGGATCAGCGCTTCGTGGCTGCCTTCCTCGATGACGCGGCCGTGGTCCATCACCAGCAGGCGGTCCAGCGCGCGCACCGTGGACAGGCGGTGCGCCACCACCAGCGTCGTGCGGCCTTCCATCAGGCGGTCCATCGCCCGCTGGATCAGCACCTCGCTTTCGCTGTCCAGGCTGGACGTGGCTTCGTCCAGGATGAGGATGGGCGCGTCGGCCAGGAAGGCCCGAGCGATGGCCACGCGCTGGCGTTCGCCGCCGGACAGCTTCACGCCGCGCTCGCCCACCAGCGTGTCGTAGCCCTTGGGCAGCGCCATGATGAAATCATGGGCGCTGGCCAGGCGCGCGGCCTGCTCGATCTGGGCCTGGGTGGCGCCGGGACGCGCGTAGGCGATGTTCTCCGCCAGCGTGCGGTGGAACAGCACGGGCTCCTGCTGCACGATGGCGATCTGGCTGCGCAGGGACGCCTGTTTCGCCAGGGCGATGTCCTGTCCGTCGATGGTGATGCGGCCGCCGTTCACGTCGTACAGGCGCTGGATCAGCTTGATGAAGGTGGTCTTGCCCGATCCGGAATGCCCCACCAGCCCGACGCGCTCGCCCGGCGCGATGCGCACCGAGAACCTGTCGTACAGCGCCGTGTCGTGCATGCCGTAGCGGAAGCTCACGTCCTCGAAGCGGATTTCGCCGGCCGTGACGCGGATCTCGCCGGCGCCGGGACGGTCGTCCACGCCCAGGGGCTGCTTTTCCAGCGCCACCAGTTCCTCCATGTCGTTGACCGAGCGCTGCAGGTTGCGGATGTGCATGCCCACGTCGCGCAGGTGGCCCTGCAGCATGAAGAACATCGTCAGGGCGAAAGTGATGTCGCCCACGCTGGCCTGGTTGCGCGACCACAGCAGCAGCGAGGCGCCCAGGATGCCCGCCTGCATGGCCACCAGCATCGCGCCCTGGATGCCGCCGTTCAGCGTGCCGCGGACCCAGGTGCGGCGGGTGCGGCGGCGCCACTTGTCGACGACGCGGTCCAGCCTGGACTCTTCGCGGGTTTCGGCGCCGAAGGCCTTGACCACGGCGTTGCAGCTCACGGCGTCGGCCAGGGCGCCGCCCATGCGGGTGTCCCAGGCGTTGCCCAGGCGCGCCGCCGGCGCCACATAGCGCAGCGACAGCGTGGTGGTGACGGCGATATACAGCACCGAACCCACGCCGACCACCAGCCCCATCACGGGCCAGTGCGCGCCCAGCAGGGCGGTGGCGCCCACCAGCATGACCACCGACGGCAGCAGCGCGATCAGCAGCGTGTCGTTCAGCAAGTCCACCGCCCACATGCCGCGCGTGATCTTGCGCACGGTCGAACCGGCGAAGCTGTTGGCGTGCCAATCCGTGGAGAAGCGCTGCACGCGGTAGAAGGCGTTGGACACGATGCCATTCATCATCTTCAGCGTGAACGCGATGATGTTCTGGAACACGGCCTGGCGCAGCAGGGTGCCGCCGATGCCCAGGGCGATCAGCAGCCAGAACGACGCGAGGGCGGCGTTCCAGACCCGTTCGTCGCCCGCCGCGCCGGAGGCCACGGCGTCGACCAGCCGGCCGGCGTACAGCGGCGTCAGCACGTCGGCCAGCGACGACAGCAGCGCAAGCATGATGATCAGCGCCGTGCGCCAGGGCTGCGCGCGCCAATAGCGGAAGGTAAAGCCCAGGACGTCCTTGAAGGCCTGTCCTCGTAGATCGGTTGTTTTTATAGCCATTGCAATGGCCCGGCGGCACCAGGACGCCGGGAGTCCTTGTGTGGAAAGAGGAAGGAACGGCCCGCGCGATCGGCGCGGGCATTGCGTTTAGGGTTTTGGGGCGGGCGCGGAGGACCAGTCGCTAGATAGGCATCCAGCGATGGGTCCGCGCGGGCGACGACTTAATGGCGTCGCGGGGACACGCGCGGGACGGCGTTATGCGGGTACATCATGTCGCGCCTCCCAGGGGTGTGTTGAATGGAGAAAAGGAATGGGCAGTAGCCCGAATTGAAGATTCTATAGAAGTGGTGTACCCGAATCAACGGGGGCACGCGCGGTGTGGGTTTTTTTCAACTGGCGGCGCGTCAGGCGGAAGGCGTGAAGAGTTCGGGCGGCAGCCGCGCGACGGCGTCGTAGGTCAGCCGGATATGGCTGGCCAGCAGGGCGCAGGCGCGGTCCGCGTCGCGGGCCAGCGTGGCGTCCAGGATG